>Ga0255355_1000140_pt1 | contig 49290 bp, 39 predicted proteins | sample HBST75metaG_FD_189943 | JGI IMG/M metagenome (GOLD analysis project Ga0255355, IMG submission 189943) | Peat soil microbial communities from Stordalen Mire, Sweden - H.B.S.T75 | ecosystem: Environmental > Terrestrial > Soil > Wetlands > Peat | place: Sweden: Norrbotten County, Stordalen Mire...
GTGTGCCTCCGGCCCAGCCTGTCCGGGCAACTCAATCCACAAAAAGGGAAATAGGAGGAACGGCAAATGAACTGGTTTAAGAATCTCAATGCAATGCCCCGGCTGATGAGCAGCTTCGGGGTCTTGCTGGTGCTGACCATGGGCATCAGCTACCTGGCCATCAGAAACCTGAGCGAAGGCAACGGCCGCATTGGCGCCCTCTATCAAGAGGACATGACGGGCGCCATGAGCATCATGGACATCAATTATGAGCGGGCCATGAACGGCCGCTCTGTGCGAGATGCCATGCTGCACATGAATGAGCCCGCGTTGGTCGCGGAGAACGAAAAGAACTCGTTTGAGTGCATTGGCAAAATGCAGTCCGATATTCAGTCGGCGGAAAAGGGAGCCCGTTCCAAGGAAAGCCAGGACGTGCTGGCCATCATGCGCGATGAGTTGCCGGCGTATGAGAAGGGGCATCACGACATTTATCAGCGCATTGAGGCCAACGATCTTGCCGGTGCTCAGGCCGCTCTGACCTCAGTGACCAATTCGGCCAAGCCACTCTTCGATGCGGCGGCGAAGGCCATCGAAATCAAGAAGAGTCACGCGCAAGAGAAGTTCGACCTGAGCAATTCCTCCTATCAGACTTCGCGTTCCCTCCTCATTGCCGCGTGTATCTTTTCGCTGGCGCTGGGCGTACTGCTGAGCATTTTCATTTCCCGCGGCTTTTCAGTGCCTCTGGGGCAAGCGGTTTCCGTGCTGGAGAAAGTTGCCGGCGGCGACCTGACCGTAGCGCTCGATGTGAGCACCAAAGACGAAGTGGGGCGGATGGCCAAGGCGCTGAACAGAGCGGTGGAAATGTTGAATACCACCTTGCAAGAGGTGGCTGACAGCGCCGCCAATGCAAGCTCATCCTCTCAGCAACTGGCGGCGGCGGCCGAGGCGATAGCCTCCGGTGCGCAGGAACAGGCAGCGAGCCTGGAAGAGACTTCGGCCAGTCTGGAAGAAATCACGGCGGCAGTGCGGCAGAGCGCCGACAACGCCAACCAGGCCAGCCAACTCGCGAACAGTTCGAAGGACTCCGCGGAGCAGGGTCAGGAAGTAGTTTCCAAGGCGATCAACGCGATGTCGGAGATCAATGCCTCCTCGGCCAAGATATCGGACATTATCTCGACCATCGACGAAATCGCCTTCCAGACCAATCTGCTGGCGGTGAATGCCGCGGTGGAAGCGGCTCGGGCGGGCGATGAAGGACGCGGTTTTGCTGTCGTGGCATCCGAAGTGCGCAGTCTGGCACAGAGAAGCGCATTGGCGGCCAAGGAGATCAAGGTTTTGATTCAGGATTCCTTGCACAAGGTGGACTCTGGCTCGGGGTTGGTCAACCGTTCGGGAGAGACGCTGCAAGGCATCGTCGGATCAGTGAAGCGGGTAACCGATATAGTCGGCGAGATCGCAGCAGCCAGCGGCGAACAGAGCACAGGCATCGAGCAGGTAAACACTGCGATGACGCAGATGGACCAGGTGACACAGTCGAACTCTGCGCAGACCGAAGAGCTTTCGGCGACGGCGGAAGCGCTTTCCGAGCAGGCCGCGCACTTGCTGGAACTGGTAAGCGCCTTCACTCTCGGCAATAGCGGGAGCAGTCAGCGGGAACGGCAGGCATTTCAGTCTCATGCTCCGAGTCCCGTGAGAGCTTCGCAACAGCCGAGTCCCGTGCAGCATTTGAACTCGGGGGCTCGTCCATCAGCCAAGACGGTTCGAAGCAATGTGGCGTCAAAGTCCAATCCGAATGCCCGTAGCGTCAAGCGGCCGAAGAGCCTGGAGCCGGCTATGGCGGTCGCGGTTCCAAGTGGGCCATCCGTAGACGATGCCAGCTTCCAGGAATTCTGAGACGAGGGCGAAGGCGCCATCGGGACTCACACTCGGTGACGCCTCAACACCGCGCGATTGCGCGGTATGCGGGAAAGGAATAGCAATGAAAGTATTGGCTGAAAAGAAAATTCAGGAGTCGCAGCAGTTCCTTACCTTCCTGCTCGACGACCAGGAATACGGCTTGGAGATCTTCAAGATCCGGGAGATTCGCGGGTACGCGCCGGTAACTCCAATTCCCAACGTCCCACCCCATGTTCGCGGCGTCATGAACCTGAGGGGAACTGTTCTTCCGGTCGTCGATCTGCGCATGAAGTTCAACTTGCCAGCGGTGGAGTACAACAAGTTCACTGTCATCGTGATTGCTACAGTGGGCGAAAAGACCGTCGGACTGCTGGTGGATGCGGTCTCTGATGTGTTAATGGTCGCTAACGATGCCATGCGCGAAGCGCCTGATTTCGGCACAGCCGTTGACACACGGTTCATCAATGGTGTTTTCGAGTCGCGGGAACACCTGACAGTCGCGTTGAATTTGGAAGAACTGCTCTCCGAGTGTGAGTTGGCCGTGCCGCAGTCTATCGCGGCATAGCGCTCGCTCTCGCATGGAGACGGAAAAGGGTTGAACATACTCGAATGGGAGGATGGAAATTGCAAGCAGCAATAGCAAACTCGGTCTTCCCTATGGAGTTGCGTGAGTTCAAGCTATTTCGCACCCTGGTTCACGAGCGCACGGGAATCTGGTTGCGAGATGGCAAGCAGATCATGCTGGCCTCGCGCCTGTCGCGCAGGCTGCGTCTTCACGGCCTGGCAAACTTTGCCGACTATTACGCGTATGTTCAGAAAGTCAAGGACAGCAGCGAGGAAATACGGGAACTGATCAACTGCGTAACCACCAACAAAACGTCGTTCTTTCGTGAACGGCACCACTTCGAGTTCCTGGCCAATACGGTCGTGCCGCAGATTCAGTCGGCGTCCCGCCCTGGCGTCCCCAGGAGTATTCGTATATGGAGCGGCGCTTGTTCCACCGGCGAGGAACCTTATTCGATCGCGATTACCTTGCTTGAAGCGTTGCAGGGGCCGCAGAAAGCCACGTCCACAGTTCATCCGCAGTCTGCGCCAACGCGGACCGGACTTAAGGGATTCGTTCAGTCGCCTGGCTCATGGAAGATCGAGGTTGTAGCGTCCGACATTGATACAAAGGTTCTGGAAACCGCGGTTCGAGCAATCTATCCAGAGGATTCGCTAGCTACCGTTGACACACCTTTGCAGCGGAAATACTTTCTCCGCGGAACAGGCGATACGCAAGGTTATGTGAAAGTCAAGCCGGAGGTCGCCCGGCTTGTCGAGTTCAAACGCATCAATCTCATGGACGCCCGATGGCCGCTCGAGGGCCTCTTCGACGTTATCTTTTTTCGCAACGCGCTCATCTACTTCAATCAAGATACGCAGGATGTTTTTCTCCGCAAGATGGCGCGTTTCCTGAAGCCTGGCGGTTATCTCTTCCTCGGCAATTCGGAGCATATTCCGTGGTTGCATGAGATTCTCGCGCCATTGAATCAAACCATGTACCAACTAAGGAACGAAGAACGATGAGCGAATCCCTGTATCCACGCCCTCGCTCGGTGGAACACTGCGGTGCTGTCCATCACATTCGGACCAGGAGGGATCTGCCTGCGGCGGAGCCGGTGCGCGCGCCGACTTCGGCAAGAACCCACTCATCGCGCAGGAATCGGATAAGTCTGTTTGCCGGCGAAGTTGCGGCGAGTCAGTTGCCTGTCGTCCTGGACACATTGCTGGGTTCTTGCGTTGCGGTTTGCATGTATGACCCGGTGCTGCGTGTTGGCGGCATGAATCATATTCTGTTGCCCAATTGCTCTGCGGGCGAAAAAAGTCCGCGGTGCGGAGTCCATGCAATGGAGTTACTTATCAACGAATTGATGAAGCTCGGAGGAGATCGAAGGAGATTCGTTGCGAAGGCATTCGGGGGAGCAAACGTACTCCAGGGCATAAAGATGCTTCCCGTTGGAGACAGGAATGCACGGTTCGTGCGTGAGTTCCTCGCCCTGGAAAGGATACCCCTTGTCGCCGAAAGGATGGGTGGAACCCACGCCGTCCATTTGTACTTCCACACGGATACAGGTAAAGTTACGGTGCATACTGTCGATGGTTCGATCCTGCCCAAAATCGTCAAGGTTGAAAACTCCTACTGGAAATTGCCTTCTACCGTAAAATCCTTTGGCGGTGACATAACGCTGTTTTGACGATGTTCTTATGGGGCCGGACGGGCCAGTTTTCAATTTGGTTTCCGGCATGCTACTTCCGGCTGGCATGAGGCGGCCTATGTATGGCGAATTTGTTCAAGGTGCTTATTGTCGATGATTCCGCGTTGATGCGCCAACTGCTCACCAAGATACTTAGCTCCGACCCCGAACTCCAGGTTGTGGGAACGGCCGGCGATCCCTATATCGCAAGAGAAAAAATCCTGGAGCTGAAACCCGACGTCCTGACACTCGACATCGAGATGCCGCGCATGGATGGGCTGACGTTTCTGGAGAAGCTGATGCGCGGCCATCCAATGCCTGTTGTCATGATTTCGTCGCTGACCGCCAAGGGAGCGGATACGACGCTTCGCGCTCTCAGTCTGGGAGCAATCGACTACGTCTCCAAACCCAAGCTGGACGTTTCCAACGGCACGATCGAACAAGGGGAAGAGATTGTAGCCAAGGTAAAGGCGGCGGCGCGGGCCAGGGTGCGCAGCGCGAGCGTCAGAGCGGCGCAGCCCGGCATTCCGAGCGGGAAAACATACCAGTTTTCAGCGACGCACAAAGTGGTTGCCATCGGCGCTTCAACCGGCGGGACAGAAGCACTCAAGGAGTTATTGTCGCCGCTGCCCGCCGACTTTCCGGGAATTGTGATCGTCCAACACATGCCGGAGACTTTCACCCGCCAGTTTGCCGAACGTCTCGACTCACTCTGCAAGATACGCGTGAAGGAGGCGCAGGACGGCGACCGCATTCTCCCGGGACACGCGCTGCTGGCCCCAGGTGGACACCATATGGCCGTGGTGCGCAAAGGCATGGAATATGCTGTCCATGTATACCGAGGCGAGCGGGTGAATCGCCATCTGCCGTCTGTGGATGTGTTGTTTTCCTCTTGCGCACGCAGCATCGGGAAGAATGCTCTTGGAGTGTTACTCACGGGGATGGGCGCGGATGGCGCGAAGGGCATGCTGGAGATGAAGCAGGCAGCCTCCTTCAATATTGCGCAGGATGAGTCGACTTGTGTTGTCTTTGGTATGCCGCGTGAGGCGATCCTGCTCAACGCTGTCGATCAGGTGCTCCCGCTCGATCAAATACCTGGCGCGCTCTTGCACCGCCTAGCAGGCGTTTAGCTAAAACAGAGCAGGTAACACAAACTCGGACAAGGGTTTAAGCGCAAGTGGAAGTTCTGCGCGCCTGCGGCCTCAAGTTGGCTGTGAAGAGAAGAACGGATGAGCAGACCTCCCCGCAGTAATCACACAGCGGCGTTCAAGGCGAAGGTGGCCGTGGCCGCGATCAAGGGTGAGAAGACGCTGCCCGTTTCCCAAGCGCTGCCAAAGCGCATATAAGGCTGCAATTTCGTCCTGGGAGATTCGCGAGCCGAGACAAAAAGCCCTCCTCTTCCAAGGACAGCTTGCAGGGAGTTTTTTTGGTACAAAAACCCCTCCTTTGAGCTGAATCGTGCCCTCCTATCCGAGAATTTCCACAGGAGTAATTCACATAATCCACAAAAGTGTGTATTCTGTGGCTAGAGGACGGCCACCGAGCCGCGGAACCATGCCCGGCCCTTCCAAATTGCGGTCGCGGAAAGAGATAAGGAGAAACAATGATCCATAAGACCCGCCTGTTTACACCCGGACCGACGCCGCTTCTTCCAGCGGCCCAGTTTGCCATGGCTGCGGCTGACATGCACCACCGCACGCCGGAGTTTCGCGCGCTCTATCAAAAAGTACTGGCGCAGTTGAAGGTATTCGTCGGCACGAAAAACGATGTGCTGCTGCTGTCGAGTTCGGGGACGGGTGCGATGGAGGCTTCGGTCTCCAATCTCACCTCGCCGGGCGACCAGGTTCTGGTGCTGACGGCGGGCAAGTTCGGCGAGCGGTGGGTGGAGCTTGCCAAGGCTTTTGGCTGCGTCGCGGAAGTGGTGAAAGTGCCTTACGGGGAGACCTTCGACCTGGCCGCAGTGCGCAAGGCGCTGAAGCCGGAGCATCGGGTCGTCTATATGCAGGCGACGGAGACCTCAACGGGTGTGCGGCACGATGTTGAGGCGATTGCCAAGCTGTTGAAAGAAGCAGGCAGCAACGCTCTGCTGGTGGTGGACGGAATTACCGGGCTGGGCACCACGCACTTCGACGTGGACGGCTGGGGCATCGACGTGCTGATTGGTGGCTCGCAAAAGGCGGTAATGATTCCGCCCGGCCTCGCTTATCTGAGCGTGAGCGAGAAGGCGTGGGCGGCGATGGAGGGGGCGAAGAATCCTCGCTTCTACTTTGACTTGCGCAAGGAGCGCAAGAACGCGGTGAAGGGCGAGAGCGCCTATACTCCCGCCGTGGCGCTGATTGCCGGGCTGGGCGCGGCTCTGGATTACATTGCCGGGCAGGCCGGCGGCGACCTGGAAAAAGGCCGTATCGCGCTGATCGACAACGCGCAGGTGAATGCAGCGGCGACGCGGGCGGGACTGGTGGCGCTGGGGTTCACGCTCTTTGCGCCCACCGCTCCGGCGGCTGCGGCGACGGCCGTGGCAGTGCCCGAGGGGATGAATTCGGGCGACGTGGTGAAGGCTCTCAAGGCCCGCTTTGCGCTGGTAACGGCCAACGGACAGGGAGAGATGCAGGGCAAGATTTTCCGCGTGGCGCATCTGGGATTCTTTGACTATCTGGACACGGTCTCGTTTCTGGGTGCGATGGAGCACATTGCGAAAGATACCCTGGGGCTGCCGGTCGAATACGGGCAGGCGGTTGCGGCGGCACAGAAGGTTTATGCGGAAGCAGTGAAGAAGTAGGTCTGCGATATCCCAGGTCTCAGAATCGAGACCTGGGCCACCCGAGGGGCATTTGTGTTATCCCACCCACCGCAAAAAGCGCGATGGATGGGGCACGGAGCAATGATGAGGCACGGAGCTTTTAGCTAAAAGCTAGAGGCTAAGAGCTAGGAGCTGTTCTTCATGTCCGAACTGAGTTTTGGGGAGAAGCTGCTGATTGCACGCAAGCAGCTTGACCTTTATCAATACGAGATGGCCGAGCGGCTCGGGGTTCATGCTAACTCGCTGACCAAGTACGAACGGGGCGAAGGCAAGCCGCACGCGGCGGTGGTGCGCATCTTCGAGATTCTGTGCGAGCAGCACAACATCCGCTTCGACGAGTACGAAGCAGCACGCAAGGGCAAGGGAGACACGATGAAGATTGTTCTGGCAGAGAAGGTTTCTCCGGCCACGCTGGCCGTGTTTGCGGCCGAACCGGGGTGGGAAGTCCTGACGCACGACCAACTGCCCGATGGACTGCCGGCTGCTCTCTCCGACGCCGACGCGCTGGTGGTCCGCTCTGCGGTGCAGGTGGATAATGCATTGCTGCAGCGTGCGCCTAAGCTGCGGGTGATTGGCCGGGCCGGCGTTGGCGTGGATAACATCGATGCCGAGGCGGCCACGCGGCTTGGCATCGTGGTGATGAATACGCCGGGAGCGAATGCGGTTGCCGTGGCCGAGCTGACCATCGGGCTGATGCTCGGCCTGGCGCGCAAGGTGCCTGCGGCCAATGCGTCGATGCACGCCGGAAAATGGGAGAAAAAGATTCTGCAAGGCGCGGAACTGCGCGGCAAGACGCTGGGCATTCTGGGGCTGGGACGGATCGGGCTGGAGGTTGCCGCGAGAGCGCGCGGTTTTGGGCTGGAGATTATCGGCAGCGATCCGTTTGTCTCGGCTGCCGTGGCGCGCGAAAATGGCATCCGGTTGGTGACGCAGGATGAGCTGATCGCGAGTTCCGATTACATCACGCTGCACGTGGGCCTGACGCCGCAGACTTTGGGAGTCATCAACGCCAAAACGCTAGCCGCGATGAAGAAGGGCGTGCGGATTATCAATTGCGCGCGCGGCGAACTGATTGACGACGCGGCGCTGATTGCCGCGTTGAAGTCGGGCCAAGTAGCGGGCGCGGCACTGGATGTCTTTGCCGAAGAGCCGCTGAAAAACTCACCTTACACGGAGCTGGACAACGTGATTTTGACGCCGCACATCGCCGGCTCGACGGCCGAGGCGCAGGAGGCAGTGGGCATCCAGATTGCGCGTCAGGTGCGCGATTATCTCAAACTCGGCGTGGTGCAAAATGCCGTGAATCTGCCGTCGCTGAGCCATGAGGAGTACGTTGCTCTGGCGCCATACATCGACCTGGCTGGAAGGCTGGGCGGATTCCTGGCGCAGGCGGGACTCAGCGGCGGAAAGTCCGGCATTGACAGCATCCATCTGATTTATGGCGGCACGCTGGCCGAGGCGAAGACCGAGCTGATGCGCAACGCGGCCATCGCGGGACTGCTGGCAGGCTCGGAGAACGTGAACCGCATCAACGCGGCGGCCGTGGCCGAGGAGCGGGGAATTCGCATCCATGAAGAGAAGCAGGAGTCGCATCGCGGCGGCGCGGCCAGCGTGCTGACGATTGTCTTGCATACAGCGGCGGGAACCAGCCGCGCCAGCGCCACGGTGATTCACGGCGAGCAGCCACGACTGCTGGAATTTGACGGCATCGACATCGAGACGCCGCTCGAAGGCAACCTGCTGGTCTGCCGCAACCTGGATGTGCCGGGCGTGATCGGCCGCATCGGCACCATCCTGGCGGAGCAGAGCGTGAACATCGCCAACTTCGCGCTGGGCCGTGAGCGGTCCGGACCGAAGCCGGTGAAGGCGCTCTCCGTGGTGCAGGTGGATGCGCCGGTTTCCGATGCCGTGCTGGAAGCGCTCTCTGCCATCGATGCGCTGCTCGATGCGCGTCTGGTCAAGTTGCCGGAAGCAGGCTACTGATTGATTGTTCAAAGTAATTCGCATCTGTAGAAAAACCACCGCTTGAGGGCGGTGGTTTTTCATGGAACAAAACAAATTCGCCGGTTGCTTGGCGGCTGCGCTTACGCCCTGCTCAGGTAAGCGCCTTCGCTGGTATCCACGCGGATTTTTTCGCCTTCGTTGATGAAGGAAGGCACTTGCACGACCAAGCCGGTCTCGGTTTTCGCGGGCTTGGTGACGCTGGAGGCGGTAGCCGACTTGAGGCCGGGCTCGGTTTCGACGACCGTGAGCTCGACGGAAGCGGGCAGGTCAATTCCCACGGCCTGGCCATCGTGGTAACTGACCTTGATCTGCAAATTCGGCGTGAGGTACTCGACCGCATCGCCCAGCGTGGAAGTCTTGAGAACGGTCTGTTCGTAGTCCACAGGGTTCATGAAGTAGTAGTCGTCGCCGTCGGCGTAGAGGAACTCCATGGAGACCTCGTCCACTACGACCTTATCGATGGCGTCGGCGGAGCGGAAGCGCTCCTCGAACATGGCTCCGGTGCGGATATTGCGCAGCTTGGCCTGGATGAAGGCGCGCAGGTTGCCGGGGGTGCGGTGCTCGACCTTGAAGACCAGATGCAGCTGGTCCTTGTGTTTGATGATCATGCCGGGACGCATTTGTGTGGCGGGAATCGACATAAAGTTTGAAGCTCCTTGCTCTATTTGCGGGCGTTCCGCAAGAAAATTTGGCCTTGGCCTTACTTTTATTGTAGCTTAGGGCGGAATAGCGCGGGATTTGCAGTCTACTTGCTCTCTGGCGGTTTGGCATCGTCCACCGGGGAGGGAGTTTTGACAATCTCAGGCTCGCTCTCAGTGGTCTTAATCGTCGCTCTCCCGTCTTCTTCGAGTGCGAAAACCAGGTTGATTTTAGTCGTCCTCACCATGGGCACGCCGTTAAGCAAGTATGGCCGATATCGCCATGTTCTCACGGCCTTAAGAGACTCTTGCTCTAGTATCGTCGGTCCGCTGAGGGCACGCACGTCTGCAACGACACCAGTCCTCGATATTGTGGCCTCGAGCACCACAGTTCCAGAAATTCGGGCCGCTAAGGCAGCAGATGGATAGATGGGTTGAGTCTTACTGAGGTAAGGGCCCATGATATGAGAACTGATTGTGATTGGTCGCGTGTCTGGAAGGCTGTTGTTCCCTGGCGTCTCGCTGGTCGAGGACTGCGCAAGAGCGAACGATGCTAGTCCGCATATGCAGAAGCTCGCCAATAGCGAGGCTGCATACTGCGGTCTGATTACCTTGAAGCAGTTGAGTCTCAGAGGAGACATGGAAACTCCTTCAAATTCGTTATACCGAAAGCTTATCAAACGCCTGCAAAAGCCAGTTCTTTAGCTCTAGCGTGGCTTGTTTCAATTGTGCCGCCAGCCTGACGAACAAGTCAGATTCAGATTCGTGATTTTGCTCCCTCGACCGCCCCAACGACGAAGACCTGTCGTTGGGGAAGCCGATGCTTTATGAAAATGGTCCAAGTCTGGGCTCGGAGCGCCCGCTTATTGAATGCCCAGATCAGAGAGGACTTTGGGTTTGGATTCGTCCACGGCCAGAAGATTGTGGCAGACCGAGCAGTCCTGAGGAATGGCCGAACCGTCCTTGGCCATATGATCGCCATCGTGGCAGCGGAAGCAGCCTGGATAGCTCATGTGCCCGATGTGGTTGGGATGCGTTCCCCAGGTCATCTTCATCGCGGGAAAGACATTCTGGCTGTAGAGGGTGACGAGTTCGTTGCCGGCGGATTTGACCAGCGCCGCCTTGGTGGTTAGCACTTCGGGATGCTCGGAGCGATAGAAGGCCTCAAGCTGCGCGGGAATTTTGACGCGCGCCTCGTCTTGGCTGACGTAGTTGGCCTTCAGCAGCTCCAACCCCTCTTTGTGGACCCAGGGCAGCTCCGGACTCACCGGGCCGTCGGCCATAGCCTGATTGAGGGCTTCCTCCGCAGTCACAAAAGTGTGCGCCGCGCGATTGTGGCAGTCGATGCAATCCATCACGCGCCGCTCGCCTTTGGGAGTTGCGCCGTTCAGCGCGGACGCGGCATAGACCGTCTCCGAGCCGTCGGCGTTCCGCTTCTGCGCCCAGGGGATGGTCGTCCGAGTGGAATCGGTGGCGATGTACTCGATGTGGCCCAGGTGAACACCATGAATCCCGGTCAGATGCGAGAGTCCATCCAGCCCGCCAAGGTGCAGCACAACCACGGTTTGCGTCTCGGTATTCTTTTCGTCGTCGGCAAAACTCGACTTCACCAGCAGTTTCTCGCCGACAAACCGGGCCGGCGTGTGGCAGCCCTCGCAGATGTACCGCGCCGGACGCAGGTTCTGGACAGGCGAAGGAATCGGCGTGGGATAGCGGTCAAACGTGACCTCAAGAAGCTGCTTGGTGCCGTTCACCTTGGCGGCAAAGTACGATGCCGCGCCGGAGCCGATGTGGCAGGCTACGCAATCCACATGCGAGTGCGCGGAGATCTTGTAGGCCGTGTACTCCGGGTGCATCACGTGGCACGACTGGCCGCAGAACTGCGGCGAATCCATGTAGGCCGCGCCGCGATAACTGGCTACCGCAACCACCAGCAGGTTCAGGATGGTGGCCACTAGCACAATATCCAACCCATGGCGGAAGATGCGGTCGTTTAAATCGATTTTGGGAAATTCGGCGGGAATCTGCCCGGCCTTTTGCAGCTTTCTGTGGCGCACCCACACGCCTATGGGGATCAGCGCTAATCCGGCGATGAACAAGCCGGGCAGAAGCAGGAAGAAGATGATGCCGAGATAAGGGTTGTCGCTAAAGCGGCCGAAGATCTCCACCAGCCAATAGGCGACCATGGTCACGCCGGAGGCAGTGGTAATGGCTCCGCCGGCCAGGCTGATGGGGTTATTGCCGAAAAACAGCGCCGGACGCACCCAGCTTTCACGAAATTTTTGAAACACTGGCACCTTGCCTCCACTTTCAAATGGACGGCCCGCCGAGGAGGGCGGGCCTGGTTCGATTTCTCACTTCACTTAAATTGTTACTTCAAGCCGCGATAGTAAGCCACCGCGTCCTTGATCTGCGCGTCAGTGAGCCCGGCAATCGGCTTCATCTTGCCTTTGCCGTTCTTGACAGCGGTGAACATCTCGGCTGCGGTCTGCTTCTTGATGTCGGGGTCGGAAACCGGCTTCACGCCCATCGCCTTGGCCATCCCCGCGCTGGGGGTGCCCGTGGCTCCGTGGCACATTGCGCACTTGGCTTTGTAAGTCGCTTCGCCGCCGGATTGGGCGAAGCCCACGGCGCTGGCCAGACACGTTGCTACGGCCAACACCAACAGGGAACGGGTCATCTTTGTCATTGCGGATCTCCTTGAATTTCTGTCGGCTGGGTCGCGCGGGAGAAGCCCCAGCCGGATGCTTGCTTCCTTATACATTAACTCCGGCGACAAGCATTAGAGCATTTTCGGTTCTGGTGTTTACTGTCGAAATGGACAGATGTGCTGTCCCACCCATTTCGCAAATTACGCGAAATGAATGGGGCACCCAGAATTTTGTTAACACTTAAGTTGAAAATGCTCTAGAGCTGGAACGGTCACCGAAACCTCAACAAGATGGCGTCTCGCACATTCGGCGCAACCCCCTTGCCGCAAGGGAACTGCGCCGGTTGTGCTTCAAGTCGATCAACCCACGGAATCAGAATGCGAAATGAATACCGAAGGTCAGGTTATTTGCATGGAAGTCTCTGGGTGCGGTCGCACCGGCTGGTGATTCGGTGAGGCCGGTTGGAGCGGTTAGTGAGGTACATGGAACAACTGTCGGCGGGGTTCCCGGCGTCGTTTGGCCTGCCGTCACCGCATAGCCCGTGGACGTGCTGCAGTACTGCGATCCGGAAGGACCGCCCTCGCCGTAGTTGAAGTAGTTGTATTCCGCTTTCAAGACCAATCCGGTATGAACCGTCCATGCAAGATTGACAAAGGGAGTCTGATAGGCCGATACCAGCGATCCATTGACATCGCGGGCATCGTTGAAGAACCGAGTACCGTTCACTGAGCTGATGCGATAACCAATGTTGGAGTGGAGCTTGTCAATGGGAGAGAGCGCAACTGCTACCGAACCGGACTGGGTGGGAGCATCCGAGAAGTCCCTGCCGAACCAATCCGAGAGCGCGGAGTCATTGACCTCCGTAATGCCCGTAGCGCCTCTTCCGTATACGTATGGGCATACGGTACTGGTGGCACTTTGCACTGCTCCGGGTACTGTGGCCGTGGCGCCATTTAGGTAGCAGATGTTGGTAGATGCATACACGTCGCTATAGGCGTAATCGAAATCGAGCCCATAGTGCTCGTTTGGCGCCAGCACCGCGCCCAGACTGTAAACCCTGCTGTGATCCTCATGCTGGAGCGGGCCTTCGAACGGGGTACCGGTTGACGCGGTTCCGTTTGGAGCTGGAGTTGCTGAAGGAAGAGTGAACAACGCCACAACGGCCTGATTGTTGTTTGTGTTGTTGTGCCGTTCCAGGTCGTTGAACGCGCCAGACAGCGTCGCCCAGGGCCTCGGCTTGTACATCGTATGCGCCCTGTAGTGTCTCGATTGCCTCGGGCCAACCGGGGTGAATGCGTTGTCGAAGTAGAGAATCTCAGCCGTGCCGTTGACATCCCAATTGTTAGCGGGACGCAATGCCACGTTGAAGATTCCACCGTCCTCGTTAATGGTGATCACCGAGCTGGCCGGGCCTGAGGAAGCGCCTTGAACGATGGAATGCGTGCCGTAACGATAGGTGGCCGAGAGCGTGGCGCGAGACGTGGCATCCCAGGTCGCAGTTACATTGTTGGTCAAGAACTTCTGGCCAAAGTAGTCAGGCGAGGCGATACCGACATTGCCGCTTCCTTCAAACGTGGCTGTGTTGGCGGCAGCGATCACCGTGTTCAACGTACCCGTGTAGTTGATGCCCGCATTGCCAAAGGACGTGGCATAATCGGTGGGCGTAGTCAGCGTGGTCAAACTCGTCATGGTGGTGGTGCCCGGCTGGTGGACGTTGGAGAAGTCAAACTGATCGGAGAGACTGAACGTCTTCGTCGCCTGCCAGGTGACGCCATAGTCGGCGGCCACAACATCGCGCTTTGCGCTCGCGACGCCCGTGTACGTAGCCGAGCGGACACCATAATAGCCCGCCGGCGGGCCTTTCACTGCCGTCTCACTCAGACCCTGGTAGCTGTCTGAGTAGTTGCGCAGGCTCATGTTAGCTTGGGTATAGTGGAAATCGCCATTCATGCTGATGCTCTTGATGCTCGTGCTCTGCAGCCGAAAGGTCTCCGTGGGGAAGAAAGTGCGGGTCGGTTGGGTGCGCAAGTAGCTGGATACAGCGTTGCAAAAAGGACTGATGACAGGCAGCCCGCCCGGTTGCGCTGGCGACAAAACCGCACCTGTTCCCAAAGCGAAGGTGTCGCAGGTATCTTTTAGAGGCGTCAAGCTGTCGAAGTTATTCAGCGCCACTTTAGTTCCATCCCCCTCTTGCACGATGAAGTCGCTGGGGGCCAGGGTGAAGTATGAGTCCGCCTTGAAGTGGTCAATCTCCTCTTCAAAGGTCAGCTTGGTGCCCTCAATGGGCTTCCAGTCAATCGCTCCTGTGAAATTATCGGTGCTGTTGCGCTGGAACTCCGAGAGAATGGCATCGCCCGTGGCGAACTGATATCCGCTGGGGCTCAGAGACGGCCCCTCCATGGTGTTCTGCGAGTATCCCCCGCGAATGGTCACCTTCGACAGCGGTAAGAGCGTGAGGTAGGTGTCCGTCATGCGGCGCACCGTATTGAACATTACCGGCGACTGATTGACCTGTGGCCAGGGTAGCGAGCCGGCGGGCGCGGCCGTGGTTCCAATGAGAATCGACTGCCCGGCAGGAATATTCGGGTTGCCCAACAGATCGTAATCGAAGTAGTCGCGATCGCGGCGGAACATTCCCGAGAACTCGTAAAGCTTGCCCTTGTGGAAGTCCAGCTTGTTGTAGCTGTCCGGATCGCCGCCGAACCCGGTGCCGATGGCGCTCAGCGAATCGAACATGGGGTTCTTGTTGCCCGGCAGCGGATGCAACTCAAAGGTCTCGCCAAGCACGCGCGGTCCGGACTGAATATTGACCAGTGTGTCGTACATGGCTTTGCTGCCCGTGAGACCTGACATGTGTTCGCCCAGGTCCACTGTCCCATGAGCCGAATACCCGTCGGGGATGGACATCTGTGAATCCGGCGTAGCAACTTGCGCCGTCGGATTTTGGGCGGCAGCGATGCCCGTCATCATCAGTAGAACGGCTACTCCAACGCCCCCAGCTATGCGCTGGATCATTGCGGTTGCGGGCTGTTGATTGGACAGCCGGGAAAACCAGCCTGTGTTCCTCATATGAAGCCTCACTTGAAAAAGAGCATTGTCGCTTGCATCGGACGATCTTGAACTCGTGCGCCAAGTTGTTCCGGGATACTGGCCGCGCCGCCCGATGGTTCGGGACGGTGCGGCCGAATTCCGCTACCTCAGGAAAGCCGCATTGATGTTGGACCCGTGAATGTAGGTGTGGCAGCTAATGCAGGGCGTTATCTCCGCCGATCCTGCGTTCATCCCGTGAACTGTACCGGCAGCCACAGGGCTATGGCACTGGTTGCACAATGTGTTGATGTTCGGCATATTCAGCAGCCGCGCGTTCTGCGAGCCATGCGGCGTGTGGCAAGCCAGGCACCCCTCCGCCTTGACTGCGGCGTGCTCGTACACGAAAGGCCCGCGCACATCGGTGTGGCACTTGGTGCAAATCGCATTCTGATCAGCGGTAGTCCTCAGGTTGTTATTCGAGAAGGTGCCGTGAACGTCATGACAGTCGTTGCACTTGACGATGCCTTCGTTCACCGGATGGTGGAACGGCATGCCAAATGCCGGCTTCACGTCGGAATGGCACTGATAGCAGAGCGTGGGCTCAGAAGCTTTCAGCAGGAACTCCGGTGTGGCGCTCTTATGGACGGCGTGGCAACTGATGCAGCTCACTCCCGCCTTGGCATGGGGCGAACGATCAAAGTTGGGGTGCGTGCCGGCGTGGCAACCGAGGCAATTCGCATTGATTTCACTGGGCGTAGCTTTGGCAGGGTCGAAAATCTTGGTTATGTCGCCACCGCCCTCAACGTGTCCCTTGCCTGCGCCGTGACAGTTCTCACAGGTGACCCCGTTCTTGCCGTGTTCAAGGGCCAGCTTGGTGTGAGGATTGTTGGCGAACCCCTTCACCACTTCTTCGTGGCAGGTTGCGCAGGTTTCGGTGCCCACATAATCCGCAGCCGTGGTGTCTTTGACCTGCGCCGTGGCATGCGCTGCCGCCGGCTTGGCGCCGGGCGCCTGAGCCGCCAGCACGGGGACGCACAGTATTCCTGCGCCCAGCAGTAACATCAAACCAACTCGCAACCCCGGCCTCTTGCCCGGAGCCGCATTCTTCGGCGATTGCGTAACAGGCCAATTTCTATGCATCGAATACCGCCTCATGTGCTCTCATTGCTACTTCTGCAAACAATATACCGGTGTCCGGCCGCCCAAAACGGCAGATCCCATCTCGGGATCTCCGCTCGGCGGCAACTCTCTCAGCCACCCTGTTGCGGAAAATGCATTTTGTGCGGAGCATCACTCATGATCGAGAGATTACGGTCACGTCATAATGATAATCGGTGATGCTCGTCACATCCGTAAAAGTGTGGTTCTTCGGTTTTGATTTCCTGTCCCTAGGTGATGTTGGCGGCCGGAGGCACACAAACTCACAGGCGCAGCCGCGGAAAGCCAACAATCCAAGCAATTAAAATGCCGCCCTCTGAAATCAGAAACGCCGGGGCGCAGAGAACTCTCCCCGCGTAAGGAGAACATGGCCATAGCTTTGCGTCTGTACAAAACTGGACACTTGACCCTTGACGAGATGAAACCTCGCTAAACCCCGCTGCTTTATAGCGTTACCCCGGCAAGGGCTTCAGCCGCCGAGGATGAAGGGCTCCCGGTGCTGGATCGGGAAATGCCGTGGTTTTGAAGGCTATGCGGCGGGTGCAGATCACATTTGCCGGGACTTTGTATAGACGTGAGGCCCATCACATCCACAGACCGGATAGCTCCGGCAGACTCACTATTAAATAAGTGTCTCTTCCCCCAAGGAAGCCGGGGTAATTTTTCACCTCCGAATCGGCCCTTTCACAGCATGTAGGGTTGGATTCCAGAGCCGGGCTGGAGAGATGGGACCAGCGGCAGGCGGGGCAAGACCATGGCGCACACAGAGATCTCGGCTACAGTACAAGGACGGCAGAAGCACATCGCACGGCAGGTTCCGGTGGGGTGCGCTGCATGCTCCAATCGCCGCCCCGGCTGGTTCTGCTCGCTGGGCAGCGCCGTACTGGCGGATCTTGAGCTTGCCACCAGCACCATTGCGCTCCCCGCTCAGGCCGCGCTCTTCACACAGGGCGAAGATGCGCGCTGCCTTTACCTGATCTGCGGTGGTTATCTCAAGCTCACCGCCGGACGCCTCCAGGATAAACAGATGATCGTCCGCGTAGCCGGGCCGGGCTCAATGCTGGGCCTGTACGCGGTTCTGTCGCACGGCGTCTACGAAGTTTCAGCCGAGTCGCTGACCGCCGCGCAACTGCGTCCTGTCGAGCGCGAGCGTTTTCTCGTCTTTCTGCGCACTCACAAAGAGGCCCAGATGCGCGCCGTTCAGTGCATCTGCCAGGAGTATCGCTTTGCCCTGCAGGACGCCTGCCGCATCGCTCTGGCTGAGACCGTGGCCGCCCGATTGGGACGCTTGCTACTGGAGCTGGCCCACCAGATCGGCGAACACCTGGATGGGGGCGGCTTCCGCTTCCCACTGTTACTGACTCACGAAGAGATGGCTTCCATGGCCTGCACCACCCGCGAAACGGTCACCCGCACCCTGGGCCAGTTCCGCAAAGAGGGTTGGATCTCCATCGAGGACTCTCTGATTACCCTTCACGAGCCCGAGCGGTTGCAAGCACTCTGCTGATTTTCTTCTGTTTCTGCGCTCCCCAAGCCCTTCAGGCCGAGTCCAAGAGCTATCATCGGAAGGAAGGGAATTGGGACAGGGAACAGGCCTTCTCCCCCGAAGGCCGCCGGATCTACGGCAACTGACCCCTGATCCCTCACAACTGTTAGCTGGAGTTCATGGTGCTTATGACCCGTCTCGTGGCTGGTTTGTCTGTTTTTTTGCTTTCATGCTGCTTTGTTGTGGCCCAGAATCCGGCTTCGGCGCCGGCTGCGACCGCGCCCCATTCGTCCGCTGCTTCGGCCGAAAGCCCACAGAAGCTCGAGTTTCAGAAGATTGAAGACGCATGGTCCACCGCCATCAATCTACGCGACCAGTACGGCCTGGAACTGGTGCTCTCTCCGTTGTTCGTGGATGTCTCAGCGGGCGGCGACATCACCACACGCAACCAGCAACTGGCCCAACTGATTACCCTTGAGGACAAAACCCTCCATCTCGATCAGCGGGTGGTTGCAGTGCGCACTCTGGGCGATATCGCGGTGGCCAACGGCACTTACGTGCTGCACCACAAAGCCGGGTCGGGCGAGGTGGATGAAAAGGGCGTCTTCACTCACGTTTTTGAGAAGACGCACGGCGGCTGGTTGTGCATCAACTCGCAGCGCACCAAGCTGCCTGAGGAAGTCGGCGGCAAGCACAAAAAGCCTTCCAACGAAGAGCCTTTCCATATTCCGTTTTTAGGCAGGGGCGACAAGGGCAATCAGTAAGGCTGCGGCGGCGCTCGGCTGGCTCCTTGAGAATGACGCAATTACTGGAAACTGGTCTGCCGTATTGTAGATTTCTGGAATAAGGCTTATCCTTATTCCAGAAAACAGCAAAATATGGAATAATGGACCTGCGCTATTCTGGATAGGTGCATCTCCGATGAGCATTCGACGTGAAACAGGGCATTATCGCGTCTCGACGATTGTCGGGGAGCAGGTGCAGGCGTATATCCCCAAGCCATTGCCACCATTACCTCCACTGGAAATTGAGCCGCTGTATTCGCTGCTGGATAGGGCCAACCATGCGCTTGGCCGGCTGGACGGCTCGACCGCGCTTCTGCCCGACCCCAAGCTCTTCATTTATCTCTATCTTCGTAAGGAAGCGGTTCTTTCCTCCCAGATTGAGGGGACTCAGTCCTCACTCTCCGATTTGCTCCAGTTTGAGAGCGGCCTGATGCCGGAGGGGCAACTCGACGACGTGATAGAGATCTCCAACTACGTCGCGGCCATGGAACACGGGCTGAAGCGGCTCAAGGAGGGGTTCCCAATCTCCCTGCGTTTGCTCTGCGAGATTCACGGTGTGCTTCTGCGCAAAGGCAGGGGAGCGGAGAGGACTCCCGGCGAATTTCGCCGCAGTCAAAACTGGATTGGCGGAACCCGCCCGGGGAATGCCACCTTCGTCCCAGTCCCCCCGGAAGACCTGATGGAGTGCCTCGATGCATTTGAGAAGTATCTCTATGATGACCGGATGCCGCTGTTGGTCAAGCTCGGTCTGGTTCATGTGCAGTTCGAAACCATCCATCCGTTTCTGGACGGCAATGGGCGGCTGGGGCGGCTTTTGCTTACACTCCTGCTGTGTGAGAGCGGAGTACTTCGCGAACCGTTGCTCTATTTAAGCCTCTACCTTAAGAGCAACCGCAACCGCTATTACGAACTCCTGCAAATGGTCCGCACAGAAGGGGTATGGGAAGAGTGGCTTCGATTCTTTTTGGAAGGAGTGGAGAGCACCGCGAGCCAGGCTGCTGAGACAGCCATTCAACTGCGCGAACTTTTTCGTGAAGATAGCCAGCGCATCCAGGCACAAGCTAAGTCGGCCTCCACATCATTGCAGATTCACAGTTACTTGCAAGTCAAGCCAGTTGCTTCCATTGGCTCCATAGCGGCCGGCGTTTCAAAAACCGTCACGACAGTAGCTGCTGTTCTAGCAAACCTGCAGAAACTGGGCATCGTCACCGAGACTACCGGGCGCCGCCGCAATCGCGTCTTCATCTACCAGCGTTGCCTCGACCTGATTGGCGCCGGAACCGAGCCGCTACCCCGGCTGCGCTAAAGGGTTAACCCTGCCTGACGCCGAGCTCCCTGCAGGCGAATCGATACGTGCACCAGGCTGAGCGCGGCTGGCGTCACGCCGGAGATGCGGCTGGCCTGGCCGATGGTGCCGGGGCGCACCCGCTCCAGCTTCTCGCGCATCTCCCGCGAGAGCCCGCTGATGACGCCGTACTCCAGCCACTCGGGAATCGCCACGGCCTCGGCGGCCTTCAGCTTGGCAATGGATTTCTTCTGCTGCTCCAGATAGCCGGCAAACTTGATTTCGGTCTCCACGGCACGAGCTTCATTGCGCAAACTGGCCGTTCCGGTCTGGGCCGGATTCTGCGCGGCGAGCGCGGCCATTTCCTTCAGCAGCGGCTCAGCTTCAAGGTCTTCGCGCAGCGCGCCCAGCACCGGTTCGATTGTGACTTCGGGCCGCTTGAGCAGTTGCGCCCAGGTCAGGCCGGCGGTCGCGGTCAACTCATTCAGGCCCGCGGCAGACAACTTATCGGAATCAACCTTGCGTGTGGTGAGCAGCTTTTCAAGCGCCATCATTCTTGCCTGCTTCTGCTCGTACTCCGCCCAGGCCGAGTCATCAATCAGCCCCAGCCTGCGCCCGTACGGGGTCAGCCTCCGGTCGGCGTTGTCGATGCGCAGGTGCAGGCGGAATTCGGCGCGCGAGGTGAACATCCGGTAGGGTTCGTTGATCCCTTTGGAGATCAGGTCGTCAATCAGAACGCCGATGTAACCTTCGCTCCGATCCATGGTGAATGGCGGCTCGCCCATGAGCCAAAGCGCGGCGTTGATGCCGGCCATGATGCCCTGGCCGGCGGCCTCTTCGTAGCCGCTGGTCCCGTTGATCTGCCCGGCCAGGTAGAGGCCCTCGATGCTCTTGACGCGCAGCGTGCGGTCCAGTTCGGTCGCGTCCACGCTGTCATATTCGATGGCATAACCGGGACGCAGCATCTCGGCCGCATCGAGTCCCGGAATGGAACGCACAATCTCCCACTGCACCGACATGGGCAGCGAGGTGGACATGCCGTTGACGTAAACCTCGTGCGTGTTCAGCCCCTCCGGCTCCAGAAAGAACTGGTGCTGCGTCTTGTCGGGGAATTTGACGATCTTGTCCTCGATCGACGGGCAATAGCGCGGCCCAATGCCGTGAATCTGCCCGGAATACATCGCCGAACGATGCACATTTTCGCGAATAATGCGAAGCGTCTCCGGCGTAGTGAAGGCGATGTGGCAACTGATCTGCGGTTGCACAATCTTCCTGGTCCGGAAGCTGAAGGGCGTGGGGTCAGCGTCGCCCGACTGCTCCTCGAAGGCTTCCCAGCGAATGGTGCGTCCGTCCAGCCGCGGCGGTGTCCCGGTCTTGAGCCGGCAGGTTCGCAGCCCCAGCGCGCGCAGCGCCTCGCCCAGCAGAACAGAGGCCGGTTCTCCGCTGCGCCCCGCCGGATAACTCTCTTCGCCGCAGTGGATTAGCCCGTTCAGAAACGTCCCGGTGGTGATGATGGTGGCCCCGGCAAGCATCTGACGGCCGTCGCGCAGCTTCAATCCCAGAACCTTTCGGCGCTGCCCGTCAGTCCCTATGTCCCTGCCGGGGTCCCCGCGAAGCGGTCTTTGCTTCGTGGGGTGGCTAGTCCCTAGTCCCTCTTCTACAATCAGCCCCACCACCTCAGCCTGCCGGATATGCAGCCCTGCCTGGCTCTCGAGCACTTCGCGCATCTTCACGCGGTAGAGCTGCTTGTCGCACTGCGCTCTGGGACTCCACACCGCCGGGCCTCGGGAGGAGTTCAGCAGCCGGAACTGAATCCCCACCGCGTCAGCCACCTCGCCCATCACGCCGCCCAGGGCGTCCACCTCGCGGACCAAATGGCCTTTGGCCACCCCGCCGACAGCCGGATTGCAGCTCATCTGCGCAATCAGGTCCATATTCATGGTGATAAGAGCGGTTTTCATGCCCATGCGCGCCGCTGCCATTGCCGCTTCGCACCCCGCGTGTCCCGCGCCAACCACCACCACATCGTATTTTTCGGAAAATGTCATTGAACTCCGTAAAAGTGCCGATATGTTTATTCTACGGATTCCTCAGTTTATGCGTCAGCGCGCCCGCGTCGGGCTCGGCTATAATTGAGCGACTCCAAAAACAGAGTGAAGGGCAAGGGCTACCCGGCCATGAATACCTGTTCGTGCGGAATGTTGGTTGATGCCAAGTACATGCTGTGCCCGCGGTGCGAGGCTACACAGGTTCTCGGCGTTAAAGGGGATGCGGCGGAGACGGAAATCCGAAGCGCATATCACTTGCTCGCCAAGGCCTTGGACCCGGAGAATTTCAAAGACGATCAGAAGCTGAAAGAGGGGGCCGAGAGCAAGCTGAAGAACGTGAATACCGCGTTCTATTATTTGACTTCGACTTCCATGGAGCTAAGCCGGGAGGAGCGGCCATGTTACGTGGCTCAGTCCAATGCTCTCGATGGGGTATTGGTGGGCGCCGCATCCACCCCCAACGGCGCGACGGCGAACAATCAAGCGTCTGCCCTGAATCCAAACGCCTTTTCTCTTTTGCCGTCCGGGGAAGGGATCAAGTCCTTCGCAAAGATTTGGCCAAAGCTCAAAACGCCCTTGAAGATTGCGGCTCTCGTTTTAGTGCTCCTCATGGGCAGATCGATCTGGACAGTCATCAAGGCGCATAATCCCGGCAGCGCCCAAGCTGCAAGCGACAACTTCCTTCATCTGCGGGGCGGCGTGAAGGCGCACAAGGAAACTTTGCTGGACGAAATCAAGAAGGATTTGCAGAGTTTGGATCCGCGAGAGTCCGAGCAGGCGGCAGACCCGCAAGCCGGTCAGCCCGCGTCCCAAAATGCGAGTCCCGTGCAGGCCGGGAAGATTCACTCGACATCCCGGGCCGCTCAATTCGCCGCAGGCATAGTCAAGCCGTACGTTACTCTTGGTTTCACCAGGGACGAAGTGCTGGCTCAGCAGGGAACTCCGACCGCGGCTTCGGAAGATAAGCTGGTTTACGGCAAATCCGAGTTGTACCTCAAAGACGGCTTCGTCACCGGATGGCGAATCGATCCTGCCGTATCTCCGATTCGAGTAAAGCTGTGGCCGCAATATACGGTTAATCCGAGCCCGGAGTATTTTACGATTGGCTCATCCAGAGATATAGTGCTGGCGGTTCAGGGAACCCCCACTGCATTTACCGGTGACAAGTACGAGTACGGCGGCTCGGAAGTGTATTTTCGCGATAGTAAAGTCGATAGTTGGAAAAGCGATCCAGCTTCTATTCCGCTCAAGGCAAAATAGCCGGCGCCCGTTCTGTTTCTATACTGAGTACATGGTCAAATCCACAGTTTGCGGATGGACGCTGGAAGAAGCCGCGCGCGGGCGCGGCGCCCTGCGCATTGCCGGACTGGACGAGGTGGGCCGCGGGCCGCTCTTCGGGCCGGTGGTGGCTGCCGCGGTGATTCTGGCTTCCGGCTTTCAGTTTGACGGCCTGACCGACTCGAAGAAGCTCTCGGAGAAAAAGCGCAACCAACTCGACCTGGAGATTCGCGCCCGCGCTGTTTGCTGGGCTATCGCCGAAGTGGACGCGGAGACCATCGACCGCATCAATATTCGCCAGGCGTCTCTGCTGGCTATGCGTCGCGCTGTCGAGAGACTGGCGCTCGGCCCGGACTTTCTGCTCATTGACGGCCGCGACACCATCGATTGGCAGTGCCCGCAACAGGCCGTGATTCGAGGCGATGCAACCAGCTTCTCCATCGCCGCTGCAAGCGTTCTGGCCAAGGTTCACCGCGACCGGCTGCTGGTTGAGTTGGACAGCGAGTTCCCCGGCTACGGGCTGGCGCAGCACAAGGGTTATGGCTGCCCCGCTCATTTGGCTGCCCTCGCAGAGCTTGGGCCAACTCCGCTGCATCGGAAAAGCTTTCATCCCGTGGCGCAGGCCGCGTTACAATTTCCTGAGTCCTGAATCATCTGGGAGGCTTGTGATGGCGCATGGTCGCTGTCTGTGGATTCTCTCCGTTGCCTGTTTATTATCAGGCGGCTGCGACAAGCACGCGGCCAAGAAGCCCGACCCGACCAAAGGTGTCGTCACCGGAGTTGTAATCTGCGCGGACACCGGCAAGCCGGCGCGCTTTGCCACCGTTACTCTGTCGGCGGCTCCGAAGACAGAAGACAAGAGCGGGCAGTTCGAACCCCTTGCGGCCACGGAAAGCACGGTGACCGATCTGGAGGGTCGATTCAGGCTGGAGGCCGTTGAACCTGGCCGTTACTATGCATTCGCAACGTTGGAGGGCTATCTGGATCCGATGAACAGCCTCGATTTTGCCCGCATCGAAGCATTGACCAACGACCAGGAGCGAAATCTCGATGTGATCGGCCAGTGGAAAGATCATTTGACCGAGGTAGCGGTTCACGTGCATCGTGCCGCCGAAATATCGCTTCAAGTGGAGCGCGGCGCGGAAATCAAAGGAACCGTCACGTATGACGACGGGAGCCCTGCCATCGGAATGCACTTCCAGCTCTCCCGCAAGAGGGAGAAGAGCGGCTGGACGAACGTCGGCATGGCGCTCTTCGATGGCTGGTCGATCCGCGCTGTGAGCGATGGTCACGGGCGCTACAACCTGGCGAATCTGCCCGCCGGGGAGTACGCCGTTTGCACGTTGATGCCCTCCGACGCGCAAGATTCCGCCGCTCGCGTTTGCCTGGGCAACACTTTCCGCAAGAAGGATGCCGGAACCGTCAAGGTGCGGGCCGGAGAGATTGCCAGCGGCGTAGACATCGAGATTCCTCTCTCCGGATTGCATACCGTGGCGGGGAGTGTGAGCGCTCTTGCCGACGGCCATGCACTGGGACGCGGGACGGTGCGCGTGCTCTATGCCGATGATCGCGAGAAGGCGCGGGAGAGTTCGATCCAAGAGGATGGGAGCTTTTCGTTCGCGTATATGCCGGAAGGCACGTACATTCTTCAGGTCACCGGCGCGCAGGAGGCAGAACGGAAGGATTCCGAGCCGGGGGCTGAAGGTGCGGCTGCAAAGGCTGCCATTGCTCGCTACGCAGACAAGGAGCTTCCTATCACGGTGGTGAGCGATGTGGATGATCTCCAGTTACAACTTGCCGTAACTCCGCCGGGTGCGCCCAAAACGCAGTGACGCCTCTCGACAAGGCTCAGGCCGCGCGCGCTTTGCGCCGTTGCATCCAGGCTTGGATGGGCCGCGCCGCGAGAAGCACAGCCAGAATCAAGGTCATCGTCATCGGCGTCAATACGCCGGGCTTCACTTGCCACCAGTAATGAATCACTCCGCAGACAGCGGCCAAATAAACCAGCTTGTGCAGCCGATTCCAGCGCTTGCCGCCCAGCTTGCGGATCGCCCAATTTGTCGAGGTCGCGGCCAGCGGCAGAAGCAGCAGCCACGCGGCCACGCCAGCGGTGATGTAACGGCGCTTGGCGATGTCGGTGGCCATTGTGTTCACGTCGAAGCCAGCGTAGAGAGCGACGTAAGTCAACAGATGGAGCGTGGCGTAGAAGAAGGCAAAGAGGCCCAGCAGGCGGCGGAATTTAATGAGCCAGCCGAGGCGCGGCGAAAGACGGCGCAGGGGCGTGATGGCCAGCGAGATGGTGAGCAGGCGCAGCGTGGCCAGGCCGGTGGCAAAGGTGATGGTCGCAGTGGGATCGGCACCGAGGTTGTTGTTGATTGCACCCAAAAGGAGCAGGCCCAGCGGCCAGAGACAGGCCAGCCAGGTGAAAACCTTGAGCAGGATGAGGGTTGATCTCTTCATAGTTGGTTAGTGAGCGGAGTTAGTGCTGTTAGCGGGGTTAGCCTGAAGGTGAAAGACAAGCTGGCGGCCATTCCCTGTTCTCAGAAGTTCCTCCGCAGATCCATTCCGTTATACAGCGAGGCGACCTGGTCTCCGTAGCCGTTGAACATCAGAGTGGTGCGGCGCTGGGCGTAGAAGGGCTGGCCGATGCGGCGCTCGGTCTTCTGGCTCCAGCGGGGATGGTCTACATTGGGATTGACGTTGGAGTAGAAGCCGTATTCGCTGGGCCCCTGGTCGTTCCATGTGGTGGGCGGCTGCTTATCGAGGAAGCGCAGGGCGACAATTGATTTCGCTGACTTGAAGCCGTACTTCCACGGCACGACGATGCGTACCGGCGCGCCATCCTGATTGGGCAGCACCTCGCCATACAATCCAAAGGTCAGCAGCGTGAGCGGGTTCATGGCCTCGTCCATGCGCAGCCCCTCGGAGTAAGGCCAGGAGATGGTGGACTGGCCTGCCCACTTCTCCACGTGCTTGTCGTAGTAGGAGAGAAACTGAACGTATTTTGCGCTGGGCAGCGGGTCGCATTGGTTGATGAACTCCGAGAGCGAATAGCCGACCCAGGGAATGACCATGCTCCATGCCTCGACGCAGCGATGGCGATAGACGCGATCTTCGAGCGGGCGCAGCTTGAGCAGGGCGTCGATGTCGAAGGTCTTCGGCTGCTTCACCTTGCCTTCGATGCGCACGGTCCATGGGCGGGTGAGCAGGCCGCCGGCGTTCTTTGCGGGCTGATCCTTCTCCACGCCGAACTCGTAGAAATTGTTGTAGTGAGTGATGTCTTCGAAGCTGGTCAGTTGCTCGCCGGTGGTGGTGAGCGGGCTCTTCACGGTCTGGAGTTTTGTGCCGGCCTGTGCGGCGATGCGCGGCGAAAAGACCTCGGCCAGCCGCTCGACGCCCAGCGCGGCTACGGCAGTGGAGGCGGCTGTGCGCAGGAATCGGCGGCGATTGAGGTACTGATTGTATTGGTCTTGGGGAGTAATTTCCGAAGAGGGAATGTCGGGCGGTTTGCCGATGAGCATGGGGCGACCTCGCACGGGGAAGTGCTGAACACAATCATTAGACACGATGGAGGGGCTGGACGTTACAAGATTTGTTTGAGAGATTCGCGGTTTCCGGCCCATGGAGCCGAGTTGGCGGTCATTCGCCCAGAACGGGCGAAACTAATTAAGTTGAAGGCCTGCAGATTTCGATACAATATGCCTGAGTTCAATCATAGCCGTGACCACGGTCTGACCCGAAGACCCGTTCATCGCGATATGACCGCTCAAGGCTCATCTCGATTCTTCGGGGTTGATGATTGGGCCACCTGCCGAACGGGAGATGACATGAAGAAAATAGCTACTCCTTTGATCGTAGTTGGAGGCGGATTAGTGGCTTTCGGGATTTTCGCCTTTGAATCGCATTCAGGGCCATATGGATGGGCCGGTTGGAGCATTGGCGACCAGATTGCCATTGCTATCGGGGTTGCATTAGCAATTTGGGGATCGATCATCCGCAAGGATTCGAGGGGAATATGAAAATTTTGCGTCTCGCACTCGATTTCAGCACAGATGAAGCGAATGAATTAACTTCGTCCGTTGCTCGTATTTATGTTGCGGGAAAATTCTCAAGAAACGACGACCCGCTAACGTATATCACTCCAGATTGCGCTTCCGAATCCGACCTAGACGAAGCGATCGAAGCCATTCACAAAGAACTTAAAATACTCCGCGCCGAGGGTCACAGAAAGTTTGCCGCCGAGCGCCTGAAGCGATCAACGCACAATTAGGACGCCATCACCTATTTTGCTAGGTATATTATTACCAGAAGCTCATGGGTATCTACACCGGATATTTCGATGAAAGCAGTGACGAAGAACAACCATACTTCGTGATGGGCGGAATAGTTCTTGATGCTGAAGACGCAGCAGATTTTGATAAAGATTGGCGAGACGCGATCAAAGAGCTTCCCCTCCTAGAAGGCGAGCCTTTTCTCCACACAGCAGATTTTGTTTCGGGTAATGAGCAGTACAAACCAGTTTGGAAAGGACGCTTTGACGAGAAACTCTTGATCCTTTCTGCTGTTGCTCGTGTGATCTGTCGCTACAGCCTTCAGGTCATCACTTCTGCCGTTAATATGAAGGATTACCGAGCTCTTGATTCAGTATTGAAGGTAAGTGAAGCAGTGGGACATCCTTATACCGTCGCGGCACGGATTGCGTATCAACAAATGCTGCGATGGGCAAATAGAAACTCCATTCTTAGTCCCATTAAAATGGTTCTAGAATCTAGGAGCGGCATCGGAGACGTAATCGAGATGTTCGCAATCAATGGAGAGCCGACTCCCGATCCCGAACCCAAGGGGCTTCCGCAACTGCAAGCGGCAGATTACATTGCTTGGATGAGGCTTAAGAGATACGAGCCAACCGCTTCTTATGAGCGAGTAAAGGCCAGTTGGAAAGAAATTAATAGAATACTTTATACCGATCAGCCATTTACCCTCGCTCATTTAGGCGCGACGCTTGTGAGGCTTGCGGAACAGCACCCGGAAATTTCCTTTCCCATGAGGGAAGATGATCGTACTTTGATCACTTTCAACAGCAATTTCAAGAAACCGAGAAGACCATTCAAGAGACCATCTCCAAGACTGCGCTAATAGCCCCTCAGTTAAACATTTTGCACTACAGTGGAGTGGAGATGAAAACGCAACCCGCACCATCTGTTCCAGGCGACACGGAATCCGAGCGGTTTGACAACGCCGTTCGTATGGCCCTCACTGTCTCCAAAGATGAGATGCAGCGCCGCGAGGCCGAGTGGCAGAAAACGCATCCGAAGAAGGTTTGACATAAGCGGAAGTAGGGCGTACTGTCAACCCACTGCATCCCCTTTCCCGGTTCTGCATCGAAGGCCTCTCGGCCACGAGGGGCTTCATTTATCTAGCTTGAACTGGATGTTTTGCCAAGTATATTATTACCCGGATCAGCAACTTGTTGGGACCGACCCAGGTGGCAGCAAAACGTCGTACTCGTGCTAAGACCGTGTGACTTAATTATTGTGCCTTCATATGTGCGGGCGGGGACGCCCGCGCTAGTGTAGGCCGCCGCAAATAGGTTCATTTACCGATGCCCGCGCATGGGATGAATTTGTGGAAGGGGCGTCCCTCAGGGGCTAAAGCCCAGCTCGTACTGGGCCGTTTACGGCACGACTGAAGTCGTGCCCTTTCAAAACATAAACGACCATCTGTGTGGCGTGCACCACTAGGTGGCCGGAGCAAACGGCCATTGGCAGAGGCGGCGGGCGCGGATGAGGTAGATCAGAGTGCCGGAGACGGCGATTGCCGCGGCTACGGCCAGTTCAACGAGGGCGTGGCCGCGGTTGACGAGCATGAAGATGAATCCCGCAAGAGCGATGAGCGGCGGTAGCGGGTAAAACGGAATGCGGAAAGGCCGCTCCAGCTCAGGCCGTTGAATGCGAAGCAGCATTACACCCACCTGTTGCGGCAGGAATTGCAGCAGGATGCGCGTAATCACCAGCATGGTAATGACCTGTACCAACGAAAAGAAACAGAAGGCCATCGCGACCAGTCCCAAAGCGACCAGCGAGCGGTGAGGAATGTTGTAGCGCGGATGGACGGCGGCGAGGAAGCGGAAGTAGTTGCCGTCACGGGAGGCGGCGTAAGGCACGCGGGAGTAGCCGAGCAGCAGAGAGAAGACCGAGGCGAAGGCTGTCCAGACGATGAGCGCGGCCATGAGGCGGCCGGCCAGGCTGCCAAAAGCGGATGCGGCGATGTCGGCCACGAGTTGCACACGGACAGAGGCGCCTGCGGCAGCGTGCGAAGCGGCGTTGCGCCCAAAATCGCGTATCGCAGGCAGCACGGCCAGGTTCATGGCCACGTAAAACGCCGCAACGAAGAGCACTGAGAGCAGAATGGCGCGCGGAATGGTCTTCTCGGGCCGCTTCACTTCGCCGCCCAAAAAGCAGATGTTGTAGTAGCCCCAGTAACAATAAGTAGTCAGCAGCGTAGCCTGCGCAAGGCTGCCGAGCGCTGCGGGGATTGTCAGTGTCGGCGAGACCGGCATCTGCCAGCCGCCGGTGGCCGCGGCGTGGTAAAAACCGGAGACGATGACTCCGGCAATGGCCGCGAGAACTCCGGCGAAGAGCACCCAGGCAAGGCGCGTGATGGACGAGAGATTGCGATAGAGCAGCGCGGTGACCAGCAGGCAGGCTGCTGCGGCGGCGAAGTTGGTGTAGTGCAGCCCGGGGCAGGCGGCGATGGGCGCGGCGTCAAGCCCCGGCCAGAACCAGGCCAGAAAACTCGAAAGACCGATGCAGCCGGATGCGATGGACAAGGGCGCGGTGAAACTCACCTGCCAGACGTAGAGAAAGCTGAGCCAGTTGCCGGCGCGATTGGGGCCGTAGATCTCGCGCAGAAAAGCGTAGGAGCCACCGGCGCGCGGGAAGGCGGCGCCCAGTTCGGCCCAGACCAGGCCGTCGGCCACGGCGAGGGCAGCGCCCAGCACCCAGGCCCACACCGAAAGATGGTAACCCGCGGCGGCAATCACCAGCGGCAGCGTTATGAACGGGCCGACGCCGATCATCTCAAGCATGTTGAAGGCAACAGCCGAGCGCAGGCCGATGCGGCGCTGGAGGTTGCTGGCGGGGTTGGAGTTGGGCAAATTCATGGGGCTGATGCGCTCCCCGGATTGTACACTGACGGGAGATATGATTCGATTCGAGAAAGTTCAAAGAGCAGTGACGGGCGCGGTCCTTGCGGGGCTGATGCTGGCAGGGACGCAGTGCGCGGCGGCGCAAGAGAAGGCGCACGAGTCTGCGCCGACGAAACTCGACTTTGCGGCAATTCCAAATTCGGAGCCGGACGAGATAGCGTTGCCCTTGCCTGAGGATCGCGGCGCTGCGGCTCTGGAACAATCGTTGCGGCGGCTGGGAACTACCGCCAGCGTGATGATGATTGTGGCGCATCCGGACGATGAGGACGGCGCGCTGCTGACTTATCTGAGTCGCGGGTTGGGCGCGCGGGCTACGTTGCTGACGCTGAATCGCGGCGAGGGCGGGCAGAACGCCATGTCAGCCGATGCCTACGATGCGCTGGGGATCATCCGCACCAATGAGCTGCTGAAGGCTGGCGCGTATTACGGCGTAATACAGCTCTGGGGCACGGAAGTGGACTTCGGATTTTCAAAAACTCAGGAGCAATCGTTCGAGCGCTGGGGACATGACCGCGTTTTGTACGATGCTGTTCTGGCGGTGCGCCGCGAGCGTCCTCAGGTGATCGTTTCTACTTTTGTTGGCGGTATTACCGACGGCCACGGCCAACACCAGGTCTCCGGCGAGATTGCGCAGGAGGTTTTCAAATCGGCCGGTGACCCCAAGGTTTTTCCCGAGCAACTGAAAGACGGGTTGCAGCCCTGGCATCCTCTGGCTGTTTATTCGATGGTCCCGTTCGCGCCGATCAAAGACGGAAAGATGTTCGACTACGCGACGGGTAAGTGGGCTCCGGCGCGGTTCAAGAATTACGTGACCGGCGCGTGGAGCACAACTGCGCCTTCAGCCGATGTCACGATGCAGGTGGGCAAGCTTGACCCGGTGCTGGGACGCAGCTATCAGCAGATTGCGCGTGAGGGGTGGGGCGAGCAGAAGACGCAGAACGGTGGCGCGAATCCTGCGCTGAGCGGGCCATCGGAGACGAGCTATCACTTGTGGGCTGTGACGACGGAAGCGGCAGGCGCAGCCGCTTCGCGGAACGAAGATTTGTTTCACAACCAAAAGGTCATGATCGACACGAGCGTCGCGGGGCTGGCCCGTCTGACGAAAGGCAACCCGCCCGTGTGGCTTTCGACTGGTCTGCGCCAGATTGACACGGGTCTGAAACAGCTCGAGACCGCGCGGCAGGGCGAGACAGACACCGCAGTGGCGCGCGAACTTGCGCCGATTTATCGCCAAACTCTGGAGCTGCGCAAGCGTGTGGCCGAAAGCAACCTGGACGCGGAAGCCAAAGCGGATTTGCTGTTTGAATTGGACAGGAAGATTGACGAGTTTCAGGCTACGCTCAAGGAATTGCTCGGCCTTGACCTGGTCGCATTCACCGCGAAGTCAGACAGTGCGCAAAGCGGCGGCCCATTCCGCGGCGGCTCGGCTGATGAGATGCCGCGCAGCGTGACTCCGGGCGAGGAGTTCCGGGTTCGCGTGCACGCCGCGCAGGCTACGGCTGAAACAAGGCTTGATCGCGTTTGGCTGGAGAGCGCGAGCGGCGACCGATGGAAGACGGAAGATTCTGCGGGTGCGATTGATCCCTCGGCTCCGGTCGCCGATCCTATCTTCCGCCTACGTGCAGCCGAAAACGCGGAGCCGACTCAGCCTTACTTTACGCGGCCTTCCATCGAGCAACCGTATTACGATGTATCGCGGCCGGAGTGGCGCTTGCGTTCGTTCGCGCCTTATCCGCTGGCGGCGTGGGCGGAGTTCACCTTTGACGGGTTGCCGATTAGCGTAGGCCAAGTGGTACAGACGCTGCAACGCGTTCCGGGGCAGGGGGGATTCTACGAGCCGCTGGTGGTGACGCCATTGATTGGCGTGCGCATGGAGCCGGAGGCGCGCATTCTACCGCTCGACGGGTCGGCGCTGCCGGTGCGGGTCACGGTGCATGCGCAGGGCGCCGCGGAGGGAACGGTCGCGCTGGAGATGCCTGCAGGATGGCGCGCGGAACCAGCAGAGGCGAGCTTTCATTTGGCGTCGGCCGGCGACACTGAGCCAATTTTGTTTTCTGTTACTCCCGCTGCCACGCAAGAAGCGGCGTACGCGATCCAGGCCGTGGCGCACTGGGACGGACACTTCTATCGCACTGGCTGGAAGAGTGTGGGCTACGCCGGATTGCGGCCCTATAACCAGTACAAGCCTGCTCTGTTGAAGACGCGCAAGGTGGACGTGAAGCTGGCGCCGGGACTACGCATCGGCTATGTGATGGGCACCGGCGACTTGGTTCCCGATGCAATCGAAGGACTGGGAGTTGCGCCGCACCTGATCACGGCTTCGGAAATCACTTCGGGCGACCTTTCCGCATGGAATGTGATTGTCATCGGAATACGCGCTTACTCCGCGCGCCCTGAACTCGTCGCGGCGCAAGCGAGGCTGGCTGAGTTTGTGCGCCGCGGCGGAACGCTGATTGTGCAGTACCAGAGCAGCAACTTCCCGGCGCCTTTTCCGCTGTCGATGGGACGCAATCCGGAGCGCGTGATGGACGAGCGAGCGCAGGTGAAGCTGCTGCAGCCGGCCGATCCGCTGCTGAAGCGGCCGAATGCAATTACAGATGCGGACTTTGGCGGTTGGGTGGAAGAGCGCGGCCACTCATTTCTGGATAGCTGGGACGCGAATTACACGGCGCTGACCGAGACCGCCGACCCCGGCCAGGACCCGCAGCGCGGCGGCCTGCTGGTGGCGCATTCCGGCAAAGGGACTTATATCTATGTCGCTTATGCGCTCTATCGCCAGCTTCCGGAGTTGGTGCCCGGGGCTTACCGGCTGCTGGCGAACATTCTGAGCGCGGGTCAGGAAGAGGCGGCGCGGAGTAATCAGACGCAAGCGCCGCGCCCGTAAGAACCTGTTGAAAAACTAAGAGCGCCGTCCCTACGGGACTCCGGGATGAATTGCTGGTTTAGCCTACCCCACGCTGAAGCGCGGGGCTAACAGCCGCTGCGCCTACGGCGCGGGTTTGTGGAGGTTGTTCCGATCTGGAAGTCCTCCGTAAGGCGCCATTTGATGGACGCAAATCGCAAAACTCCCGGCCTTGCCGGGGATATTCACTTGCCCGCCTCCGCTACCAGCCGTTGCGCCCTGGCCATGGCGTCGGAGCGGTGCTGCTTCTGGGCGTTCATGTCTACGTTCGCCGGCAACCAGTGGCGGGTCATCAGTTGCTTGGCATATTCCTCCAACTGCGGTGTGAAGGTTGCGCCGATCGCGGCGACGGCAGCCTGCGCTGCGGGCAGTACTTTGTGAAAGTGGGCCATCTCCGCTTGCGCGTTTTCGGGGTGGTAACTCAGGCGGTCGCCGGCCTGCATGGCGTCAACTAATACATCCGGTGCATCGGAGACTGGCGAGGTAGCGCGCAAGGCGTCGTAAGCGCTGCGCAAGCGCGTCATGGCGCCGGCAAAGCCATCCAGTTCATTGCGGCGGGCGGCAAGGCCGTCGGCGCGCCGGACTTCGATGGTCAGTTTGGCGGCAACGCTCGATGCCGGCACCGGAATGACAGTGGTCAGCGTGTCGCCCTCGTAGCTCCAGCCCTTCTCGTTGCCGTGGGCCTGTTTCAGGGCCACGCCGTTGATCTTGACCTCGACGGGCGGCCAGTCTGCGGGCAAGTGCAACTCGTATGCGCGGGACTTCAACATGCCGGGATAGCTGCCCTCCACCGGGCCAATTTCAACCTTCAAGTTTGCCAGAATCTGCGTGGCCTTGACCGGTGTGCGCGCAAAAACGCCGCGCTGATACTCCACCGCAACGCCTGAATCCTCATAAACCGAGTAGCTCGATGTGGTTCCCGGCGTGAGCGGCCACACGTTTACGATCAACGGATCTACGGGTTTTTCGCCCGTGTAGCGCATGGGCGGCTGCATGGGCACGATTGCCCCGGCGCGCAGGTAAACCGGCGTCTGTTCGATGGAGAAGCTGCGCTCGACGGCGGCAGGCCCTGTGAAATGCTTGCCTGTGGGCCATTCGATCCACTCGCCAGCGGGCAGCCACACTTTTTCCGTTGCCAGGCCGCTGACCTTATCGGCCGGCACGGTTATTGGGGCAGCCAGCATCTGATCGCCAAACAGGTATTCGCCTTTACTTTCGTAAGCGGCAGCCTGTTCCGGCCAATCATAGTAAAGCGGACGGAAAAACGCCACGCCCGTGTCGTAGGTGCGCCGCGCCTCGGTGTAAAGGTATGGTTGAAGCGCGTAGCGAAGCTGGAAGGTGGAGCGTAATACGGAAGAATACGGCTCAGGATAGGCCCAGATGCGCCGTTCGCTCTCGGGGTTTTTGGTGGTGTGGGTGCGCAGAATGGGGCTGAAAGCGCCAAACTGCACCCAGCGCGTGAACAGCTCCGGATCGACGGCTCCGGGCATGTGGCCGCCGATGTCGTGGCTCCAGTAGGCGTAACCCACATTGGCCGCCGTGGCCGTGAACCATGGCTGAAACGCCAACGAATCCCACACCGAGATGGTGTCGCCGGAGAATCCAATCTGGTAGCGGTGATTGCCCAGCCCGCCCCAGCGATGGAAGAGCAGCGGCCGCTTGCCCTGGCGCTGCTGGTCGGTAAAGTGAACGTAGTTGAGCCACCATGTGGGAGTCACCCCCGGCATTTTGGTGGTCGGCTTCTGCTGCCAGTCCAGCCACCAGAAGTCGATGCCTTGCTTCTCCAGCGGGCGGAGAACCAGATTCATGTAATTGATGGCGAACTTCTTGTCGGTAATATCGAAGGGCACATATTTTCTCGTCGCTGGATCGATGCCCATGGCCGTGGCCATGGCGGGATACGCCTGCTCCCACGGCTGAATGCCCGAGGCCGGATGCAGGTTCAAGGTCGCTTTCAGGCCGTCATTGTGCATACGGGCGAGGAAATCATGCGGGTTAGGAAAGAGCAGCTTGTCCCAGGTGTAGCCGCCCCAGCCTAGCCGTTCGCCGGACTGATCCACTTCACCCGCGGCCATGAGCTGGTCGTCGCTGATGTGCCAGCCCATGTCGATGACCAGCACGTCCAGCGGCACATCGTTCTCGTGGAAGCCGCGCACCAGTTCGTCGAGTTCCTGATCGCTGTAGTCCCAGTAGCGCGACCACCACGCGCCGAAGGCAAACCGCGGCGGCAGCGGGATGCGCCCGGCCACGCGCACATAGTCGCCCAGCGCCTTGCGGTAGTCGTGGCCGTAGCCGAAGAAGTACCAGTCTTGCCGCTCGCCAGCGGGCCGTTCGATGACCCACGGCCAGGGACTCTTTTCGCCATTCTTGAAGCTGAAGTCGGCCGAGTCGAAGAGCGGCCGGGTCGAATCGTCCACCAGCGCCCAGCCCTCGCGCGAAATCAGACCCGGTTCGATTGGCTCCCGGGTCTTTGAGCCCAGCGCACCGTCGAGTGTGCGCGTGGTGCCTTGCAGATTTTGCGGGTCGGCGAGTCCTGGATGCCAGACGACAGGCTTGCCGTCGACGGAGAGAGTAATCTTGAGGTTCTCTGGCGTGAAGCCGGGGACGTCGGAAGGAAGCGGTTTCCCTTCAGGCATTGCGGTATATGTTAGCGTGAGAGCTTCCGTCTTGATAGTCAGCGTGTCGCGGCCATCCTTGGAGACAGTTTTCTCGAACTTCGGCACGGGGAGCCGCCGGTTGAGAAACACGAACGAGGCGTGGTCTTCAAACTTGCCGTTCGCCGCCCATTCCATGCGGATCAGTTGCGGAGTGAGTACGGTGAACCGTGCATTGCCCACCGTAACGACAGCTCTTGGATCGGCTAGCGGGTTGGTGACTTCACCGGCCGTCGCTTGAATCGCCGTCCGTGAAGGAATCGTCGCCGCGACAGGCTTCGCGGCCTGTGCCGCCAACTCGATACTCATTCCGCCAGCGCACACGCCAATCGCAAATCCAATTGCGGCTAGTTGCGGCACAAAAAAACGCATATATACCTCCGATTTTCTCTCCATCGGGAAGAGTAACACCTTGCGGGGGTCCAGGCTTGTTGCCACGTCAACTGAAGCGCCGCGCGGCGGATATTCCGGGACGAACAGGAACATTTTCACTTACTGTGTAAAATTGACCAGACGCGAACTTCGGGCCTGATTTATGGTCGCTCATGTGCGGTTGTCTATGTGTTGGCCCGTAGGCAATGAAATGGCGGACTGTCCCCCATTCCGCGCAAAAGGCCCCATGATTCACCTCGCCGGCTCCCGCGCGCTTCGCGCGATGGACACGCCGGTCGAATATCAAGTTGAACACAGCAGCCCTCCCCGTAAGGAGATAGCACGGCGAAGTCTGCGGCCCCGCGGCTCATTTTGAGTCGCGGGGTTTGTAGTCTGAGAAGCAATCCAATAGCTCGGTTTTAGGTGAAGGGTACGGGCTTTACAGGCTGCGGAAAAACTCGGAATTTCGGGTGAAATTGACGGAGAACATCTCTCAGGGGCTAAACAGGCTGCGAAAAAACTACGATTCTGAGGCGAGATTAGAGAAATACATCCCTCAGGGGCTAAAGCCCGCCGTTTTTTGTTGCATTTACGGCACGACTGAAGTCGTGCCCTTTCAAAACATCGACTTATTCAGAGGTCCTTTAGTCGTGGAGAACGACGTTTAACAGGGATTTGTGTACTTTAATGTCGCCGTTATATTCGATAAATCCCAGCTTCCGAAAGCGGTTCATGAAGAAGCTCACGCGCGACCGGGTGGTCCCGATCATTTCCGCCAGCGTCTCCTGGGAGATCTTGGGAATCTGCGACTCCGGTTCGCCCGGCTTCCCGAAATCCGCCATCAGCAGCAGAATCCGGGCCAGCCGCTTCTCGCTGGAATTGAAAAGTTGATCAATCAGATCCGCCTGGGTCTTCATGCTGCGTTCCAAGAGAAACTTCAGGAACAGGTCGGAGAAAGCGTGCTCCTCATGCATGGCGCGAATCATCTCCGCGCGGTCAATCTTGAGCGCCGAACATGGGGTGATCGCCGTGGCCGTGGCCATCCGCAATCCAGGCGATCCCGCCAACGATTCTTCGCCTACGAAATCGCCCGCCGTAACCAGCGCGATGGTCGCCTCTTTGCCTGCGCTGGAGATTACTGTGAGTTTCGCCCGGCCGCTTTGAATGTAATAAACGCAATCTGCTGAATCACCCTGGGAGAAGAATGGCTCCTTGGGCTTCAATTGCACAACCCTCCGCCCCAACCCGGCTCGCGCCAGGAAGACTGCCGGATCAAAACCGAGATGATTCAGGTCCGTCATTCGACTCTTCTGCCCCTTTTCGCGATTTGGCCCGAGGGCTTGCCGTGGATTAACCGAATCGCACCGCCTTCCTGACCCCCAGAATCGAGCGCTCTCTCACTCGAATTATCTACCTTCACTAATGTCAGATATCGAAGTCTGTTCACTATTGCTCAGGTCTGTTCACTTTTGCACAGAGCCGATTCTTCCGTTTTGAATGGAGTAAAAACACTTCCAATCTTGTGAAAATCAGCAGTCCGTATGAGCCTGCGCGCACAGCTCTGGCTTTCATCTCTGCGCGTCATTTCTTTCCTGATATCTGGTTTACCCCAAACCGGTTGTGCGATGCAACAATAGATATAGCGCCTGGTTGGTATCTCCTTTCTATCCGGCGCGGGGGAATCCTTGACCAAGCTGCGAGTCCTGTCGACGCACCTATTCATGAACGAGCGCCTGCGCTCTGGCCTGCTGGAGATTGCTGTCCAGTCGGGAGCGCAGGCGGTCGAAATCTTTGCGGCGCGCCAGCACTTTGACTATGCCAGCCGCGAGCATGTGGCTGATCTCGCCGCGTGGTTCCGTTCCAATCCCCTTGAAGTCTGGTCCATGCACGCCCCGCTCTATGCCGACCGCGAGATGGGCCGCTCCGGCACTCCCGCTCTCAGCCTGCTGCACCCGGAAAAGGCTCGGCGCATCGCGGCCATGGACGAGATCAAGCGCGCTATCGAGGTCGCCGATTCCATCCCTTTCCGCAACCTCGTTGTGCATTTGGGCGAGCGAGACGACGAGTGGTCGCCGCGCTCCATCGAGTACGCGCTCACGGCGCTCGAACACCTGGGCGCCTTTGCCCGTCCGCTGGGAGTGCGCCCGCTGGTGGAGAACCTGACGGGCGATCCCACCACGCCCGGGCACCTGATGGAGATTCTCAAGATCGGCCACTTCGATTCAATCGGCGTCTGCCTTGATCTTGGCCACGCCAACATGACCGTGGGAGTGGCTCAGGCTATCGCCACGCTATCGGACCGCATCATACAGGTTCATGCGCACGACAACCATGGCGAGAAAGACGAGCATCTCTGGCCCGGTGACGGGAAAATCGACTGGCCGGCGACGGCCGCGGCTCTCAACGCGCTGAAGGCGCCTCCCGCCACGGTGCTCGAAATCAGCTCGAAGATTCCAGACAAGCGGGAGGCCCTCCCGGAGCGCATCCGGAAGGCATTCGAACTGCTCGATTGAGGGATAACAAGGACTCTGGCAGCATGATTTCGTACCTCGGGTTCGTGCTTTCCCAGGTCCCAAAATCGGGACCTGGGCCACCCATCGTTGGTACAAGTTCAAGCTGTCAGAGACCAGTCAGCGGGCCAGCGGCGCGAAGCTGCTCTGCTCGGTCTGCCCGTTGCGGCTTTGGCAGAGATCGACGGTGACGCCAATCTCGGCGCGCTCCACATGCTCCCGAATCTCCTGCTGGAATCTGACGGCGGTTTGCTCATCGCAGCGCAGCACACGCACACCCTGCGATCTGCGCCCCAGGTAGCGTGGCGCAAGGCGAAGCCATCGGCGGGCCGTCGCACTGGCTGGACTCAAATCAGAATCGAGGCAATGGAGGGCGATAGCGTCGAGTTTAGGCAGCCACTGGGCCGCTCCAGATGCCACGCTCCAGGCCATGAGCACTTGGCCTGCACCGGGAGGGATGGCTTCGATCGGCCATGTGAGGTCGGGGCTCACGCCGCGATCGAGCATCTCGTGAGCGAAATCGGCTTCAGCCGCATGGGGCGCGGTGGCAACGCAGACGGCAACCGTTTCCCGCTTGCGAATTTCGTTTTTCAAAATGCGCAGGGCCTCGTCAAGCGAGTTGACAAGGAAATCCACGACCCCGTCGCGACTGGCCTGTTTGCTCGCCTCGGCATCTGCCGAGACGGCCAGCGAGGCGGCGCCGGCAATGTTGGCCGCCACCAGCAGGGCTCGCGCTTCAGCGTCGAGCGAGCCGGCATAGAGGAGTTTGCCACCGAGGCTGGGTTCGTGGGCGGCGCTGGAATTCGGAAGCGCGGGGCGGAAATCCGAAAGCGCAGAACAAGCCAGAGCCGCGTACAGCCGCTCAACCTGATTGGCGAATTCAAGCGCGCCGCGCGGATTGGGATTGGTTGCCATTATTGATCCGACCCTTAAGATATGCATCGTGGCTTCCCACCCTTTCCGCAAAGAACGCGGAAAGGATGGGGCACCCTGTTCAATTTCTTTTGGGCCGGAGCAGTAGGAGGTGTGATGGTGCGGCCCGCGGAGGGGAAGAGCTTGGCCCAGCTTCCGGCGAGGCTAATCCCGGAGCTGTTCCGACGAAGTCATCTTCCTCACAAAGAAGACAAACTCGCCCGGTTTGGCGAAGATCTGGAGCTTTTCGGGGACCTTTTTTCCGATGCAGTCGTTGGGCGCCACAATGCCGCTCGCCAGTATCTCGGAGACACTGTACCAGCGGTCAAGAATCGGCCCGGGATTCTTTCCCTTGGTATCGTTGTTGGAATCGCAATTGACATAGTATGACGTGGAGCCGTCGTACGAGGCGCCGATGGAGAGCTGGGAAGCGTCGCCGGGCACGATCAGCTTGCCTGTGCCGTCCTCATTCATCGTCACCCAATTGGCATGGACTGTTTGCTGGTGATCGACGCGCACCAGGAAATCCGATGTGGCGATGAGCCTGCCGGTTTTGCCGTCCATCATGCGGAGGGTGATGGTTTTCTGTGTTTGCGCGGACAAGACCCCGCAAAGCGCAGCTATGCACAGCAGAAGTTGGAGCACGCGATAAGTTTGTCGAAACATTTCTTGCCTCCGAAACTGCGTCCGGGGTTCACCATGTGGAATAAGGCTGGCCATCGGTGCCCAGTTCCTGCGACCCGGAGTGGACGTCGTCGACGCCGGGATCGGTCTGGTCAATCGAGTAGAGCGCCCCGTTGGAATCTGTGACCCACGAGTCCTTGTTGTGGGTCATCGGGTCTTCGGGGACGGCCTTGAGGTACCCGTCCGTAATCAGATCGTCGAGCGACTGCGGCGCCTTCTGCTTGTCCATGGTATAGGAATCGATGGCCGCCCGCATCACATGCAGGTCTTCCTTGAGCACAGCTTCCCTGGCCATCTTGATCGCGGCGGTAAATTTGGGAATGGCCACTAGCATGAGGATGGCAATAACCGCCATCACGATCATCAGCTCCATCAGCGTAAAGCCCGCGTCCTGTTTGTGAATCCTGCTCACTGAATCCTCTTGTTTACCGTAAGAGCGGAGTTAGCGGTGTTAGCCGCGCTTCGCGCGTGTTAGCGGAGTTAACTTCCAAACCCTGCCGTTCGCTCCAATTCTACTAACCCCGCTAACTACGCTAACCCCGCTTCTGACCTACCAGTCAGAATATTTGGTACCGTCCAGCGCGGTTCCCGTGGACTTGGAATAAACGTCGAAGACGCCCTGGCCGCCGTAAGAGTCCGATTTTGGGTCGTCCTGCATGGAGCGCAATCCCCACTCTGCTTTGCCGGTCATGGGGTCCACCGGAATGTGGCGCAGAAACTTCACTTTCTTGGTTTGTATCTCAACGCCGGTGACCAGCGTCTCCAGGTCGGGCGGATAACCCTGGCTGTCGAGCTTGACCTGAAAGGCGTTCTTGTCCGCCGCATCCTTGTAGTGGTCGATGGCGTCGCGCATCATCCACAGGTCGTAGCGAAGGTAGCGTTCGTTCTGCCGCTTGACTTGAAAACGCGCAATGGGAAAGGCGGCCGAAGCGAGAATGGAAAGAATCGCCGCGGTCACAATCAATTCCACCAGCGTAAGCCCGCGCTCGCCTCGTCGGACGATCCGGATTGGCCGCGCTTTGTTCATCAATGCGAGCCTCATCGGCCTACTTCACCTGAATGCTTATCTGCGCGCCCGTGGCCGGCAACTGCTGCTGCGTGCTGCTGACTGCGCCCGGACGGGTAATGGCGATAAAACTATCTCCGGCGGCCTTGGCCTGGAATGTCAGAACGCAGACCACGCCGGTTCCGCTCACCCCGGCCGCTCCCGGCGGACGCGAGGCAACAACGTTGAGCGTGCCCGGTCCTTCGTCGCGGTGGACCAGGGCCACCGCCTGCCCATCGCTGCTCAGGAAGTTGCCGCTGTCAATGTTGACCAGCGAAAGCCTGACCGGATCGTAGGAAATCTGCAAGGGAACCGCCGCGATACTCGTTCCGCCGTTCAGCACCACCGAAACCTGGAAGGACGTGCCGGGAGCTACCGGGCCGGGTTGCGGCGTGAGCATGAAGCTCACCTTTGCCGGTGTTGCAGCCGTTTGCTGCACTGCGGGCGTCGGTGTAGCCGAGACGGTGTTTCCCGTGGTCTCGGCGGCCTGGCTCAACTGCTTCAGCGCTCCTGGGGCGGCGGCCATGGCGCTTTCGCCGGGAACCGTACCCACATTGGGCTGTGCGCTGGCCGGCGGGCGCGGCGGAGCAGCCGGAATTACCACCGGATTCAAAGCTGGTTTCGAGCCGGGCTTCGAGGCTGGATTCGAACTCGCCCCGTCGTCCCCGGTCTGGCGCAACTGGATCGAAGTGCCTTCGCCGGTATCCACCGTGCGCAGATTCACCTGCTCCAGCGATTGCGAACGAACCACGTGCGGCACCACCAGGAAGACCAACTCGTCGTCGTTGATGGTGTGATCCCTGGAGCCGAAGATGTACTTCAGGACGGGCAGCGAACTCAGTCCCGGGATGCCGGTCGAGCTGGCCGTGTCCTGCTTGTCCTGAATGCCGCCCAGGATGCTGGCCTCGCCCTCGCGCAGGCGGATCACCTGGTCCACGGTGCGCTGCGAGATGATCGGCTCAGTCACGCCGCTGATGGTCACCGAGCCGCTCTGCGCCGTAACTTCGATTTTGATTTTCAGCGTCACGTCGCGGTCAAAATGCACGGTGGGCGTCATTTCGATATTCACGCCTACGTCCTGGTACTGGAACTGCGTGTTGACCAGCGAGCTGACCACTGCCGTGGCCGCGCCGGTTTGGTAAGAGCCGGTGGCGATGGGGATCTTGGAACCGATCTTCATGATCGCCTTTTGCCCATCCGTGGCGCGGATGCGTGGATTCTGCAGAATCTTGGTGTCGGTATCGGTGAGCAGCAGGTTGGCCGTGGCCGAACCAACCGTCACCGCGAAATTCGATGCCTTCAGATGGGCAAGGTCGTAAAGGGTAGGCGTGACAGTGGTAGAAGAAGTCGAACTGCTGGTAGTGCATGTACCGGACGACGTGCAGGAAGGTTGCAGGGCAACACCGACGCTGCTGGGCCACGCGATGCCGAGGGTCTTCTGCCAGTTTTTGCTGACTTCCAGCACGGCGATGTCCACCACCACTTCGGGGCGCGCTTTGTCCAGGTCGTTGATGAGTTTTTCCGCCAGCAGAAGTTCGTCGGGCGTGGCGCGCATCACGATGGCGTTCTGGCTGGCCACGGCGTAGACCTTGGCGTTGGGCAGCACGTTGCGAATGGCGGTTTGCACATCGGTCAGGTCATTCTGCTGCCATGCATTCGACAGATAGAAGGTCTGCACCGCCTGCTCATCCAGCTCTGTGTGGCGGGCGCGTGTGTTGGCGGCCACAAAAATCGTGTTCTCGGTGACCGGACGCCAGAAAGTATTGGAGATGGTGCCCACAATGCGCAGTGCGTCGAGCAGCGAGACGCTGTTGAGGTCCACCTGAACGCGCTTGGAAGCGAATTCCGGATCGAAGAGCACATTGATTCCCGCGGCCTTGCCCACCGCCTGGTAAACCACCTTGGCGTCTTCCTGCATGTGCAGGGTGAGTGGTTCGTCGGAAACTGGCCGGAGGATGGCCGGCGCGCTCATCGAGTCCAGAGCCTCCTGTCTGCCTTCGACCTGGGGAATGCTGGTCTCGTTGGTGGGCGTTACCTCGCCGTGCTTTTGCCGAACCCTGGCTATATCCTGCACGGCAGCCTCGTTGCTGGGGTCGATCTCGGCGGCGTGCAAAAACTCCGCCAGCGCCCCCTGCTCGTTGCCGGCATCCAGCAGCTTCTGCCCCTTGGTCACATGCACGGATGCAGCCGTACTGCGCACGCGGTAAAGAGAGGCTCGATAACGCAGATCCTTGGGAGCTTTGTTGTATGCCTTCTGATAGTTGTCGAAGGCGGCGTCGTAGTCTTCGTGAGCCTCGGCGGTTTGGCCGCGCTTGAAAAAGGAGCCGGCCGATTGGGCGCTCAAGGGAACGCTGGAAAGGCCGAAGACGGCCACAACGGCAAAAAGGGCAATCCAGAATGCGGTTCCCGAAAAAGCTGACCGGGGGGAAACGGATTTGGAGGCAGCCTGTGCTTGAACGCGGCTTTTCATCGAACTCCCCGGCGTCTTTGCCGGCCCGCAATGCTCATCGGACCCTTGAGGGCTGCCTTGGCCGCCCCGGACGCTCATCTTAACGCAATTTATGTTGGCAAAAACTCCCATTCAACGATGCCTCATTTTAGCAAAGCCCGGCTACGAACTGCCCAAAACCCTTGCCAATGCTACGATTGAGATTCGAGGATGCCTGCCGATGGTTCGCCAAACCAGCCACGTAATTGTTCAGCCGACCGCTCCCGGCCCCCAGAAGCCGGCCCGGCCGCGCGACCCGGTGGCCTCGGGCGAGCGGGACGCCGCGCACAATCGCGTCGCCAGCCACAACTACTTTCTGCTGGAAAAGTTTGAGGCCGGCGTGGCCCTGCGCGGGACTGAGGTCAAGTCCATCCGCGAGGGCAAGGCCAACCTGAGAGATTCCTACGGCCTCATCCAGAACGGCGAGGCGTTTCTGCTCAATCTGCATATTGGTCCTTACTCCCACGGCAACATGGCCAACCACGACGAAACGCGCACCCGCAAACTCCTGCTCCATAGGGAAGAGGTTCGCAAGCTACTATCGAAGACGCAGATCAAGGGCCACACGCTCATTCCCACCCGCCTTTACTTCCGCAACGGCCGGGTCAAGTGCGAATTGGCCGTTGCCAAGGGCAAGCAGGACTGGGACAAGCGCGAGACCGAGCGCAGCCGCGAGGCTGACCGCGAGGCCCGCTCCGCCATCAACGCGAGCAAGCATCGCATGGGACGGTAGAGCCGTGCCCGGTGCCGGGCAGCCCCGCCGGACCCAGCGTTTCCCCTCTTCGGCCTTGAATGTTCCTCTCCTCGCAGCCGATGAAAGGTCCTAGAATTGGATTAAGGTGCAGCGCAATGTACAGGGTTTCCAAAGAGAGCTACGGTTTCGAACTCAAGTTTGGAGGCGCTATCAGCCTCGACGAGATGAAGCAATGGCGGGTGGAAGCCGTCAGGGCGCTGGTCGGGGCTCCGAGTTCCTTCGGGGTGCTGATCGATATGCGCACCTTGCAGAGAGATGGCATCGATCAGGAGACCCAGGAAGCCATCGTTGAGGGAATAGGACTCTTCAAGAGGGCCGGGATGCTGCGTAGTTGCATCATCCTCGACTCGGTTCAAGCTACCGCGAACTATAAGCGCCGGGCAAGAGAGTCGAGAACTTATTTTTTCGAGCGCTATATTAATGCATCAGTTGATCCCCGCTGGCGGGTCAAGGCTCTCGAGTGGCTTGAAGACCAAATGGATCCCGACCGGTGAGCGCGCCGGAGTCGAATCTCGCCTGTTGAGACCCCGGCTTAGGATTTCACCGTACGCGATTCAGAGCCTTTCCCCACTTCCGCCCTCCACGGTGAAATAATGGGCAACATGCGGACCCAACTGTCTTTCGCTCCTCTTTCCGAAATCGAAACCGAACTACTGGCCGTTTTGGCCGCTGACACCCAAACCTCCAACGCTCCCGACGCCAAGCCTCAACCTGCGCTGCTGACCGCGGACGCTGCCGTACTGGCCGCGGCAAAGGCGGCTCTGGCCAGTGGTGAATTCAAGGCCGGGGCCAACGAGACCCTGCTGCTGCACGCTCCTGTGGGTCTGGCCGCCAAACGGCTGTTGCTTGTCGGCCTGGGCAAGCAAGCCAAAGCCACGGCTCACGGCGTGCGCTCAGCCGCTGGAACCGCCGTGCGCTTTATCAAGCCGCGCGGCATCCGGAAGCTGGTATTTGTCCTTCCAGAGCTGCTCCAGGAGGCTGCCGCACGCAGTGCGCGTGCCGCTGTCGAAGGCGCATTTGTGGGCGACTTCGATCCTGACACTTATCGCAGCGACCGAAAAGATCAGAGCGTGGAATCGTTCACGCTCGCCCTGCCGGCCGGCGCCGATTTAGCCGCGCTCGAAGCTGCCTTCACTGAAGCCATCATCATCGGCGAAAGCCAGAACTTCACGCGCTCGCTGGTGAACGAGCCGGGCAACAAACTGACGCCCACCATCCTCGGACAGCGCGCCGCGCTGATGGCTGCCGAAGTCGGACTGGGTTGCGAGGTCCACTCCACAGAGAAGCTGCGCGAACTGAAGATGGGCGCTTTCTGGAGTGTTTCGCAAGGCTCCGCCGAGCCGCCCGCGCTGATTGTGTTGCGCTATGAGCCGCAAGGGGTGAAAGACGGGCCGGTCCTCGGTCTCGTCGGCAAAGGCATCACATTCGACTCGGGCGGCATCTCCATCAAGCCCAGCGACAAAATGGAAGAAATGAAGACCGACATGGCGGGTGGCGCGGCCATGCTCGGCGCTATGCGCGCCATCGCCCTGCTTAAACCCAGGGTCCGCGTGATTGCGGTGATTTGCGCGGCGGAAAACATGCCTTCGGGAACGGCGCAAAAGCCCGGCGACGTGCAGACGGCCATGCCTTTTTCGCCGGACAAGCCGGGAAAAACCATCGAGATAATCAACACCGACGCCGAAGGCCGGCTTGTGTTGGCCGACGGCCTCACCTATGCCCGCCAGCTCGGCGCAACCCACCTGATCGACGCCGCCACGCTCACCGGCGCTTGCGTTGTAGCTCTTGGTCATATCAACGCCGGAGCGTTTTCCAATGACGACGAGACTTGGACGAAATTCAATGCGGCTCTCGCCACTTCCGGCGAAAAATTTTGGCGGCTGCCACTCGGCGAGGAGTACGCGGAGATGATCAAGTCCGACATTGGCGACATCAAGAACACCGGCGGACGCTGGGGCGGCGCGATTACGGCAGCGGAGTTTCTGAAAGTCTTTGTCGAAGACACTCCCTGGATTCACCTCGACATCGCCGGCCTGGCCTGGGCAGAAGACTCCAAGCCATACATCTCCAAAGGACCGAGTGGCGTTGGAGTGCGCTCGATTTTGGAATGGGTGCGGAGTTACTAGCTGTTAACTTCCAGCATTCAGCTTTCAGCTGCGTGTCTTTTGAGAGCCGGAGCCAGCAACACAGTCGGGTGCCCCATCCTTGCGACGTTGTTGTTTTTGTCGCAAGGGTGGGATAGCGCAAACCTCAATAGCCGAAGCGGAAAAGCTAACGGCTAGTAGCTAAGAGCTAAAAGCTGTTTTTTACATCGCCTCCGGGCTTTCGATCCCGAGCCAACTTAGCACCAGCACTAACTCGCGAAGCGCGACCGCTGCCGTTGCCAGCAGGAAAGTCTTCCGCGCCGGGTCTTCTTCGGTGAGAATGTGGTGCTTATGATAGAAGTTATTGAACTCCTGAGCTAATTGGAAAGCGTGTTTGGCGAGGAATGCCGGCTCTGAAGTATTAATGCACTGCTCCAGCACTGTCGTGCGGCGCGCGGCGCGAAGCCAAAGCGCCCAAATGTCTTCGGCATCCTCGCCTTCGAGGAAGGCGCCGAACTCCGCTAACCCCGCTAACTTCGCTAACTCCGCTTCCGGCGTCGTTTCCGCCTTGCGAAAGATATTCCTTGCCCTCACCACGGCGTACTGAATATACGGCCCGGTTTCACCCTCAAAGCTCAACGCATCTTTGAAGTCGAAAGCGATTACCGAGTTACGCGTGTACTTGAGCATGAAGTAACGCAGCGCGCCGATGGCGATTTGTTCGGCGATCTTTTGCCGTCCCGCTTCGGCATCGGCTCCGCCGGTCTGACGCGCGTCCACTTCGGCCCGCGTGGCGACGATGAGTTTGTCAATCAAATCATCTGCCTTGACGCCGAAGCCTTTGCGGCCGCTGACTTCGATGTAAGGCCGGGCCAAATCTTCCTCGGAAACGTCGTAACCTAACTCGACTGCGCAGCGCGGCGTCAGCGCGACCATCTCATAACTGAAATGCGTATAACGGTCGGCCTGCTCGGTGTGTCCCATCCCGCGCAATGCCTGAATCACGTTGGCCTGCGGGTCGCTCTGACGCGCGTCGATAACATTGTAGATAGCCTGCGCTCCGCCAAATTGCGGGTGAGGCTCATCGCCCTTTTCCGCCGAAATCCAGCACTCGTGGTCGGGATAAGTGAAGAACGGCTTGTAGCCGAAGTCCTTGCCCAGCAAGCCGAACTTCCATAAGTGATAAGCAATATCTTTGCCGACATAAGTTACTGTTCCATTTGACCGGACAATGACCTTCGCGTCTTCGTTCAGGTCTCCCTCGGCTATCTCAGCGCCGGGCCGAGTCATCACCCAGCAGCCTTTGTTCTTGCCCTCATTCTCGAAGTAGAGCACGCCGGTTTTCTTCAGTTGCTCGAATGCCGATTCCCAAAACTTCAAATGCAGAATCTCGCTCTCGCGCGGCAGAAAGTCATATTCAATGTCCAGCCGCAGCATGGTTTCCAGATGCCGCCGCAACACAGCCGTCGAAATCAGTTCCGCAATTTCAGATGTCTCGTTGCCGCCTTGCTCTAACTCGTGCAGCGTGGCGTAGCGCAGCTTTTTGCGCTCGGCGTTCTCTTCGTCAGTCCCGCTGGTGTACCACTGCGATGTGCGCGCATAGAGATCCCAACAGTAATAGTCGATTCGCTCGCCCTTTTGCTTGAGCTCATCGAGCAGCAATCGCGCGTCGGCCAGCGATTTGCCTTCCAGATGCAGAAATCCCACGACCACATCGGCCACCTGCACGCCGGTGTTGTCGATGTAGTTTTGCACGTCCACCTTTTGTCCGGCGGCGCGCAGCAGGCGCACAAACGTGTCGCCCAGAATCGCATTGCGCAGGTGGCCCACATGCGCGGCCTTGTTGGGATTAATGCTGGTGTGCTCCACCAGCGCGTGAATCCCGCTCGAAGCCTGCGGCCCGGCCTCGGCTCCTGAAGTTGTGCGCACGCCAACGGCTCGGTCCAGGTGGGCATTGATGTAACCCGCGCCGGCAATCTCGAAGCCGGCGAAGCCGTCGAGATGACCCAGCGCTGCTACGATCTCCGTCGCAATGACTTTGGGCGCCTTGCGCAGCTTGCGCGCCAGCTCAAAGGCGATGGGCGTAGCCAGTTCGCCAAACTTTAGCTCTGGCGGAATTTCCAGCGGAATGTTCTCGAGCTGTAGATCGTACTTTGCCGCCAGAACGCTGCGAAGATGCTCTGTGAACCGTTTCTGTAATTCCAGATACACGTCTGTTTGGCCTCGGAAATCCTTGATTTTCAAGGGTTATTCTAACAGAAACGCGTCTGCGTGAGGCTGCGGATCCTCCGCAAAATCGGACGCAGAGAGGGAAAGCCTCTGTCACTTGCTCATTGAACTCCCTTCGCCGCGTGCTGTTATCTCAAGCATTTTTCGCCGATAAGAGTGAATTGGCCGAAATGC
>Ga0255355_1000141_pt1 | contig 49116 bp, 38 predicted proteins | sample HBST75metaG_FD_189943 | JGI IMG/M metagenome (GOLD analysis project Ga0255355, IMG submission 189943) | Peat soil microbial communities from Stordalen Mire, Sweden - H.B.S.T75 | ecosystem: Environmental > Terrestrial > Soil > Wetlands > Peat | place: Sweden: Norrbotten County, Stordalen Mire...
TTGGGGCGCATCGGTTTTTCCCGGTATTTGCTGTGTTTTCTGTGACTTCTGAGTATATTTTACCCGACGAGACGCCCTTATGTCATTGATTCTTTTAGTGGTTAATTGGTTTTTCAGGGACGACTATATAAGGATGCCGATGCAATCGCACAGCAGTGGAACCATAACCTGTCGCTTGCCATGTTTCCGGCTGCAAAAGCAGTGAGTGGGTGGACCGCACGTTCCAGTGCTTCGCATCGTCCTCCGCATCCCGCCATGCGAAGGGCCTGTATTGGGGTGACGGAATCGAGGGCCAGTTGCGTGATTCCAGCGACGCGCTGGCGAGGGCGGGAATAGACTCGGCTCCGCGTATCCGTTGGGAGGTACGTGCCAGCATTGCTCGTGTTCGCACCTGCCTGCTCACGAGGACCTCCGCGAAACGATCTCGTGGACTGCCGCGATGCGTTGCCCGATCCAGCGCATGACGGGGACAGCCATCGAATTGCCAAGAGCACGGTAACGCGGCCCATCGGCTGCGAGCCTGCCGCGATATTCGACCAGGGTGTAATCGTCAGGGAATCCTTGCAGCCGTTCACACTCGCGGGGAGTCAGGCGCCGCACGGCCATCTGTGAGTGCAACAGATTCGGTGGACCGCTGCTGATGTCGGAGCTATCGACCTGTTTTGCGTAAGAGGCAGTCAGCGGAGAAGCAACCGGGAGTTGCTGTAACACGGCAGTTGTTGCGCTATTCTCAATCCCGCCTGGGGCACGGGCGCCGAGACTTGTACTGATCTCCGTATAGCTTGCTGTGCTGGCTGTACCGTCCGATCCGTGCAGCGTGACGGCTACGGCAAGTTGTCCGCCGCCGTTCGCATGGCTGTTGTCATGCCCCATGCCGCGCAGCGTGGGCGCGATGTCGCCGGCATCGGCGCCATGGTCTTTTGCGGAGAATGCAACATAGCTGTTGCTGCTGCCACCCGTAGCGGCACGGAGGCTGGCCGCATCTGCCGGTTCTGGCATGGCCCCGCCATCGCGCCCACGCAAGTTGAAGGCTATGGGCAGCAGCGCGGATGCATCGGAGAGATCCCGGCCCGAAGCGGCTCCGTAGCGCGTGCTCAGCGTTCCCGCGATGAGCGGCACGCCGCGCCCGGTGCCGTCCTCGCTGGCATCGAAGCCATCGGCTGAGAGGGAATGCGCGATGAAGGTTTCCGTCTCGAAGTCCATGCGGCCCGACGCGCTGGCGCAGGCATTAGCAGCCGTCGCCACGTCAATGGGACCAGCAGTGTTGTTCCCGCCGAATGCTAACTGGATCAAGCCGCCGTCGAGATCGAAGTCGGTTCCGAGTCCGCCACCGCCGTGAGTGCGTGCGCTAAGGCTGGGGGCAACGTCTTTCCGCGTTTGACGGCGCGGCGGAGGATACCCCGACAGGCACGACCGCTCAAATAGAACCGCCGCGGCAGCTCGCCAGTCTCCAGCACATCCGACAACGAAGACGCGGCGCCGCCGCTGGGGTACTCCGAAGTATTGAGCATCCAGGACTCTCCATGCGAGGCCATACCCGAGTTGGACCAGCATCCCGAGGAAGGCTCCAAACGTCCGTCCGTCGTCAATCGACAGGACACCGGGGACGTTCTCCCATACCACCCATAAGGGCCTGAGCCGATCAGCAAGTCGAGCAAACTCGATGGTGAGGTTGCCACGCGGGTCATCCAGTCCGGCTCGTTTACCGGCGACGGAGAAAGACTGGCAAGGTGTTCCTCCGGCCAGAAGGTCGATTGTTCCCACATCCTGTTTTCCAATCTTTGTGAAATCTCCGAAGTTCACAACAGCGCCATCGGCGGGCAGAGCAACGATGTTGCGAATGGCCGCTGTGCGCTGTTTCGCCTCTTTGCGCGTCGGCGCGTCGTTCGGGCTGGGCATGTGCTGCGGCCGCGATGCGCGGTAGCGCGAGCGCAGCAGCCAGCAGCAGAACGGATCGATCTCGGCGAAGGCCGCAGGCATCCAGCCGAGCGGTTGCCATGCGACAGAGACCGCCTCGATACCGGAGCAGACAGAGAGATACCTCATGAGCATCCCTCCTGCCAGAACAGCGGAGCGTCTTCGCGAACACGCTTCTCTGACATGGCGACGTATTCGGGATTGAGTTCAATGCCGATGTAACTGCGGCCAAGTCGCAGCGCGACGAGGCCCGTGGTCCCCGCGCCATTGAAGGGATCGAGGACCGTGCAAGGTGTGATCTCTGCCGAGCACGAACAGGAGGGTTCCCAGCCGACGGTCGAGGTCGTGACGACCGGACCGAGGCGGATGTCATAGTCGCCGCTTTCGGCCTGTATGCTGCCGGCGTACTTGCCTTCAGGCATGTTGCCGGATCTGCCGCTTCCCGATTGAAAGGCGAGACTGCGCTGAACGATGCGCGTCCACGGCGCATCACACTTTGAGCAGCAGCCGTGCTCGCTTGTTCCAGCCAGGATGCACGGCTCGACCAGCTTCGTGGGAAACACCGCGAAGTGTGCTTCAGGAAAAGCCTCGACCGCGATGGTCCAGACGGAACGCTTGTTGTGCCGGGCGAAGGCGACCATCTCGGTAAGCCCGGCTTTGGTCCGCATGCGGACGTCACCATCCTCGAAGGCAGTCTGTTGCTTATGGGTGGCGTTGCCTGGCGTGCCGCCGACAGCAATCTCCTTGATCGCTTCGGCGTCGTAGAAGTAGCGATCGCTCCTGGCTAGGAGAAACAAGTATTCGTGGCTCTTGGTTGGCCGATCGGTCACGCTCTCCGGCATGGGATTGGGCTTGGCCCAGATCACGTCGGAGCGAAGCCACCATCCATCGGCCTGAAGCGCGGTCGCCAGCCGCCACGGAATGCCGACAAGATCCTTGGGCTTCAGAATGGGATGGGGCGTGGCACTTGGCGGGCGATAGCCTTCCAGTCCGTCGTATGCGGGATTGGGAACGGCGCTGCCATGAATGATCTCCCGCTGCGATCCATGCCCGCGGTTCTGACCACCGTAGTTTCCCCAACTGCCAAAGTAAGTGTCGCCGACATTGAGCCATACGGTGCCGTCGCTGCGCAGCACGCGACGCACCTCGCGGAAGACTTCGACCAGCTTGAGGACATATTCTTCCGGTGTGGATTCGAGGCCGATCTGTCCTTCGACGCCATAGTCCCGCAATCCCCAATAAGGCGGCGAGGTCACCACACACTGCACGCTCTCGCCGGGCAGTTCCCGCAGCCGCGTCAGCACATCACCCTGGAGAAGGAGGTATCTCATTCCGATATCTCCCAGCGGAGTTTGCTCTGAAGTGGATGCGTATCGACACGAGGCCGCCCGGAGTTAGGCCGGTTCCAGGTGTCACCTTTGGTTTTGGCGATGAGCTTCCATCCAGCGGCACGCAGCGACGTGCCCGGTTCTGTGTCGAGGATGTAGGTGATCAGCTTGTGGTATCCCATCGCCCGCGTAGCTCGCCATGCTGCCGCATACAGCATGGAGCAGGCGTTTTTGGTTCCGTCCGTAGCGAGGCGAGTTACTTCCAACGTGTACCCGTCATCGAGTAACCTGGCGACAGGCCGCCCCACCACCACCACACCATGCACACACTCATCCGTCGCACAGGCGATAGCGAACTTGCCACCCCATGTCCGGCGATGATGGCGATGCACGGCATCGACGAAAGCATGGGCCTCGTCGAGGTTGCATGGCGAAATGTGCAGATTCATTCGCACAGGCCATACCTCGACTCGCAGGCTGGGGGCGGAAGGATACGGAACATGTTGCTTTGTCTGCCGCCACGGTCGGTCCTAGCCCATGCAACCACGTCATCGATCCAGTTGATGGCCATGCCGGGCACGCAGGGCGCATAGAAGGTGCGTCCGACGTGCCGCTCCCAGGCACGGACTTTGTCGATCATTTCCGGGAAGCGTGTTGCCCAATTGAGGATGTCGTCTTTGCCGGAGTTGATGCAGGGGGCGCAGCCCACGCGCGTGAAACCAAGGGAATAAAGCGGGTTGATCTGTTCCCGATGGAGTTTCACATAGTCGAAGCACATCTGCTTCGACCAGTCGTAGACCGGGTTATACAACTCGCAATCGTAGTAGCCGTCCCACTCCAACCATTCGCGCTGGGAGCGCGCCTGCGATTCATCGCGGCGCACGCCAGTGAAGCGCGCGTAGTTGCCGTCAGGATATGTGTCTTCGATCCATCGGCGGATCGGCGCGAGCTTCAATGCTTCGGTGCAGAACTGCGCTTTGCGGGATGGGAAGCGGCCCTTGATCCTGGCAAGTTCCGGAAAGGTAAGATCGGCTTTTGGATCAACACCTTTCTTCTCGCACCACTCGTCTGTGCGGAAGTCGCCGACCTTTGCCGTGATCCTCACGACCGGATGCACATGCTCCGAGTACCAGCCGATGTGTTCGATAGTGAGCGGATGCTCATTCCCGCCAGCGTCCGAGTTCACGAGGACGACACGGGCAGCGCCGTAGCGGTTCAGCATGAACCGCGCGGCGGCCTGCGAGTCGATGCCGCCCGAGAACCCGCCGATGTAGATAAGCTCGCTCACGCGGCGCTCCGGGGCTGCGGCCCATGCTTACGCGCGCAGAGCGTCTGAAGCGCGCCGAGGATGTGTTGCATGGAAGTGTTGCGGCCATAAAGGACCATGTCCGCGTAGCGGACGGGCGCCAGATCGCCGGCGCGGTCTACCAGCAGCAAGGGCATGTGGTCTGCGACTTCGAGAATGCGATGGACCAGCCGTCCAGCAAGGTCGCCCTGCTGCGCGTGGATGAGCACGCCGCAAACGAAACCCGCGCAGCGGTCGCCGGCGGCGAGAGACGCCTCCATACTGTTCTCGGTCGCGGTGACTTGATAAGGATGCAAGCGCAGCGCGAACGCCGTAGCTGAGAGCAGTTCGGCGTCGGGGCAGTAGAGCAGAATGGGCTTCTTTGGTCGCATGGCTGTTAGCTCCCGAAAGCCTGGTCTTCGTGGACGTAGCTGATGACGACGCCGAGGGGATTGGTGAGCAGCATGGCGTTCGGGACCTCATCGCGGAAGCCGTAGACGACGTTTGCGGTCCAGCGTTCCCGACTTTGCTCCTGCTGGTCGCCAAGCGAATAGAAGACCTTCTCGAATTCGATGTGAGCGCGATACGGGGCTTGCCGCGTATCGTCGATCACGACGGCTTTAATCTCGATGTCCACGTTGGGTGCGCTGGGATCGAGCAGAAATGTTTCGAGGGCTTTGGCTTTGGTGACGCGCGTCAGGGTTGCGGACTGCAATTCGTTGGAGAAGAAATTCAACGACTCGGCGAAATCGCGCTGTAACGTGGCGTGATTGCGGCCGTAGTAAAGCTGCGCCCAGCGCGCAAGATAGTATTTGCTGACGCGCTCGACAGGAACCTTCGAGAAGTCGGCATAGTTCACGACCTGGCCGCGTCCGATGTCCGAGACCGAGATGACGAGCGGCTTCAGCCGCGAGGCAGCGGTCTGGGCTCGATAGAGAAGCGCAAGCGAAGCGAGCGTGACGATGGAGAGGACAAGGATGGTGACCTTGAGATAGGTGTTGGTGACGACAGGCTCGGCATACAATTCGAGGAACTTGTGTCCGGCATCTGTGGTGGCAAAAGTGGTCTGCTTGGTCATGATTAGTTTCCTGTCGGGTTAACCCAGGTGCCGACGCGGCCGCCGAGGATTGATGCAGTCAGCTCAGGTATTTTGAAGAGGCCATAGACACACACGGCGAGCGTGACCAGCAGCGCGGGCAGGACGGTAAATGCGTTCGAGATGCTGATGGCGCCGATGACCTGAAACATGTTGGCCAGCACCTTTGCAAAAACAAAGATGAAGGCGCTGGCTACGACCTGGTAGAAGCTGAAGCCGATAAAGGCTTTCAACCATCCCCAAAACAGCCAATCCATCTTCGGCACAATGAACCATGGGATGAAGATGGGGCCGATGAGCACGCACACGGCGGCGGCGACGTAGCCGTAAGCGACGACACAAAAGGCCGTCGCCTCCATCGCCGCCAATATCAGGACAATCAGCAGGTAAGTCAGATCCTCAAGGATGTTGAAACTGCCGGGAGGCGAGCCGAGCTGCTGTTCGGCGTGGGTGATGGTGTTGGCGATTTCCTGGGTCTGGCTGGACTCGATCTGATTGGAGAGATTCAGGCCCTCTTTGGTGATGAGGTCGCTGAAGCTGTAACTAGTGCCGGGGATCGGAGTCGAGTAATAGGTCAGCATCCCCAGCCCGAAGGCGATCATCAGGATCAGGTCGGCAAACTTAGCGAAATGGAATCCACCGCCGTGTCCCTGGGCAGCGGACAGGGCGGACTTTACGCCGAACCAGACGATGAGAATCACTGCCAGGCCACGGAAGATGTCGAGTCCCGTGGCCTGGAGTGTGTTGCCTTGCGAGGAGAGCAACTGCGTGATGGCCTGTGAAAGGGCCGAGAAGATGTTCTGTCCCATCAGTTGCTCCCGTTGAGGCTGAGAGAGATGGAGTGCATGGAATCACTCACGCCGTTGTTCACGTTCTGCATGGTGTTCGAGAAGTTCTGCTGGAAGTAGATCGACTGGTTGATCAGGCGATTGCGCTCGTCGAGCTTGTCTTTGGCATCGAGAGCCTGTTGCTGGGCGGCGGCGGCAAGAATTTGGTTAGCGTCCTGCTGCGAGTGGACCTGCAACAGTGTCGCGGTGTTGATCTTGGCCAGCACGCCTACTTCTGTTTGCAGGTCGGGATCGGTTGAATAAGTGTCCGAATCGAGGTTGGCGAGCTTCTGCTGGAACGCCTGGGAGTCCAAGCGAATCGTGCCCAGCGTGGACAGAAGATTGGTTACGTTGACCTGGCCGATCTCGGAAGATGTGTACTGGTTCTGGACCGTGGCTTGCGTCGTGGCGTCGAGCGACGAGAGGCTGCTCGATGGGTAGCTCTGCAACTGGATCGATGCGCCTCCGTATGCGGACGCGGCGCTCGTCGGGTTGCCGATATTGAGCGCATTCAACCACGCCGAGGTAATGCCGGATGTATTTGCCGCGGTAAAGCTGGGATTGGTGAGATTGCTCCACTGCGCGAAATCGGATTTGTAACGCGCCGCCAGATTCTGCGGCATTTTGGACATCTGGTAGGCGAGGTTGTAAGCCGCGATGACCTGATTCATGGTCTGGTACGCGGTCGTATAAATCTGCTCCTCTTTTTGGAGGTGCTGCTCCCAGTTCTGAAGTTCGGTCGCCCAATGCTGGAGTTCCTGTTCTCCCTGCGAAAGCTGTTGGATGGCATGGGCGCTCTGGGTCGGGTCATAGACGATGCCGGAGCCAAACTGCGCATGCGCCGCGGGCGCGAACGCAATCAGCACACCGGTGAGAAATGCAAGAATCTTTGCTGCTTTCATGGGTTACAACCTCCAATAAGTTAGCGGTGGATGGAAGCGGTGCAAGACACGGAACGCGCCTCGACCTGTTCGGGCGTCACGTACCGATAGGGCGACGGCTTCGGCGGCGGTGGAACACCGCAGCCGGCCATCAGAAGACATGCGAGAGCGCAGAGGACCACGCGCATCACATTACCCCCGGCATGTCGTGGTTCTCGTATGCGGGCAGGAGCATGTCCTGCGTGATATAAACCTTGATCCGATGACCTTCCCGGATGGTGATCGTTGGCGGGATGTTGATAAAGCGGTCGAGCACATTCGCGCTCGACTGCGAAAGACTCGAAGCGATGCCGGACTTATATGCTTCTGTGCCCGACTGGTTGTAACCAGCATTGTTATTGGTCGCCTCGGCAGCGCCGGCGATAACCCCCAGCGCAATCGAAGCTCCGAATATCTCGACGTAGTGGTTGTTCACCTTATCTTTGAGGCCGGTGGAACCCGCTTGATCGAGACCGTGGAACTGGTCGAGATCGACGGAGTACCCATCAGGCATCAACATTCGATGGAAGGTGACGGCGAGGCGCTTCTGGCCGAGGCCGGCGACCTTCTGCACATCGCCCAAAATGAACGTGCCTTCCGGGACCAGAAGATGCTGACGATCCTGGCTATAAATCGGGTTGGTCAGACAGCTGACATCGGCGCGAAGATCACGTAGCGCGTCCTCGACCTGCGATCGGAGGAATTCCGGGCGGTGATCCGTTGTCCAATCGCCGTCCGGACTACGCCAAGCCCCAACCTTGTTGCCGATGACTATGTCGTCGGGGTATGGGCTGAGTGCTTCCCCAATGAGTTGATTCACAATGCGCGGTCCGTATGCGTTAGCTGTGTCGAAGAAGCGAATGCCAAGATCGACCGCCGTGCGCAAGACTGTGATTGCGTTCGGGACGTCCTCTGGTAACCCCAAGACGCGGGGACCCGCCAGTTGCATGGCTCCGTAACCCATGCGCGGGACACGAATAGTTGCTCCAACCTCGTGCATTGCAATGAAAAAGTTGTTCACTCGGGAGTGTTCCTTTCCTCTTCCGTATGGTTTATGGGTGTATGAGGATCACCGAGAGGCGCGTCTGCCCGGTCGGCAAGAGCGGTTACTCCCGGCTGCAATGTCTGGTGTGAAGGTAGGGTGAAACCGGCATCCCAGCGCGGACGATTTTTCCGAGCCGCCGCTAAAACGTCCGAGCGATTTTCCGGGTGCGGCGGCATAATGCGCGGTCCAGGCCGCGCCAGCCCGTCGGGGTGGGATAGAAATGGCCTCCTGCGTAGCAGGAGAACTGATGAAGGGTGGGAATCGACGGGCGTTTGCGGAGCAAGAAAAAGGCATCCAGCAAGCGCCAGACGCCCAGAGAGAAACGCAGTGTTTATGCGGCCTTCGCGGCCTTCGTTGGTTTTACGGGTGCCGTCTTCTTTTGCTTCGCGGTCGCTTTCGCTTGCCTCGCGGCAAACTCGGCTGTGACGGCCTGACGCACCTTGGCAACATCCACACGATGCCGTCTGGCTGCGGCGGTCAGTGCATCCGTCTCGTCCTGCGCGGCTGACTCCACATTGCCGAGCAAGACAATCTCGACAATCAGCTTGGACAGGCCGCTCTCGTCCAATTGCCGCAAGAGCCGTGCGAGACCCTTCTGCACTTGCGGGTAAGTCACTTCGCTGGCCGTGCCATCGACCATCTTGTGCCGCCGTGCCAGCGTTTCCCGGCGCAATGGCTCTGTCCTGTCGAGCATGGCATTCGTTACCAGTATGAGGTCGGCGCGTTCCATCGGCGCGGCGACTTTCTTGAGCACTTCGGCCAGTGTGCGGTGCCGCACAGTGATTTCAAGTTTCTGCTTCTCAAGTTCTTTGCGGCGCTGTTCCCGCTCCTTCGCCAACTGCGCCGGGTCGGGTGTGCGACGGTCTGCGAAATGGACCGTGCAACTCGGTTCCGCGCATATCTTGGCGATATGCCCGCGTTCCGCACCGTCTACGACGATTGCCTCGGCCATGTGTTTGCATGGCTTCTGGTAGGGCGAGAGCGGCTGTTTGGCCTTCGCCGCCTTTGCCAGTTGCAGGGCAACGTAGCGGTTTCGTGGGAGTACAGTACCATCACCGCGTGTTCCGTGGTTGGTAGTGATCTGTACCAGCTTCGGTTTCTCCGCAATCTGCCGTTCAACAAATTTGCCGAGTTTGTTGTTGTAGCAGGCCGCGTCCGAGCACTGGTCATACTGGCTGCCCAGTTCTCCGAAGAGCAGGGTATTGAAACCTGTACGCTTGGGGCACTCGGCGCAACTTCCCGCCTCGGGCACAAGCGTTGCATCGTTCTTATCGAACGGCACGGAATCGAGCGAGAGCAAAATGTTCTGCTCAATCCATGCGGTGAGGTCGCGCAATGGCAGTAACACGCGAGTATCTTTGCCGCCATTCCAGACCGTGCGGAATGCGGCATCGAATGCCTTCTCCTGTTGCGCCTGTAGCAGTTTGGCGATTTCGAGCGCATGGCCGACACCGATCTGGTCGGCGAGAAATGCTTCCGCGATGGACGGAATCAGTTCGACCAAACGCTGGCGCTGCGCCACGAATGCAGGGCTTTTGCCCGCCTTCTGCGCCACGGCTGCAATGTCATAACGTGGCGATTCCAGCCGCAAAAGCGCATCGAAGGCCAAAGCCTCTTCCATCGGATGCACTCCCTCGCGCTGGATGTTCTCGATTAACTGCGCGACCACGCAATCGGAATCCGATAGCGCAACGATGCGCACAGGAACATCCGCGAGTTCGGCCAGCATCGCGGCCCGCAACCGCCGCGCACCGGCAATGACTTCGTACTTATCATCAGCGATAACGCGGACAAGCAAAGGCTGCAAGACGCCTTGCGATTTGAAGCTCGCAGCCAATTCGTTCAGGCTGTGCTCGTCAAAACGCCTACGTGGGTTGGTAGGGGATTCCTGCAACTGCGCAAGGGGCAGGTTGCGGTATTCACTGGTAACTGCAACGGTTTTTGGCATGATGATTCTCCATTTCGGTTCGCTGGTGCGTGGAAACCATGCGGACAGGCACACCTCACCTGTCCGCGCTGATTGGCGGCGGTGATGGAAGCGGCTGTTTATGCCGCTTCCGTGGTGGCTGTCTGTGTGCGAGAGCGCCGCGCCCGCTTGGGTTCGGGCGCTGCCTCCGCTGCCGGTGCCGCAACTTCCTGCGATACGGATTCCTCTACCGTGATTGCGGCAAGGATGATGGCTGAGGTCTGCTGTACGGCTTCAAGGCTTTCTGTGAGCAGGGCCGCGTTGCCGTGATAGAGGCTGATATAGTCCGCGCTGGCCGTGGATGTGGTCAGCCCAATTGCCTTACCGACCACAAAAGCTATCGCCTCGGCTTCCGTCTCGCGCACGGTCTTGGTTGTAGCCGTACGGCGTTCCGTATGTTTGAGCATGATGTGGGCTAACTCGTGAACCAGCGTGGTGAAGGTTTCGGCGTCGGTCTGCCCTGGCAACAGGCGAATGGTGTTCCCGAAAGCCATGCCCAGAGCGGGCGCGATGCTCTCGTTGTATTCAAGCGTGATGCCCTGAGCGCTCACGTATTCGCGCAACCGGTCGAGATATACGCCCGCCTCACCTGTCACCTTGTCTAACTCTGGCAAGGGTGCGCCGTCGGTCTGCGATTCGTCCCACACATACACTCTGCGGAAACCGAGCAGTGAGGGCCTGTTATTGTCCTCGCTGTCGTTCTTCGCTTCGTCCTTGCGGGCCTTCGCCACCATCGGCGCAAGAATGGCGATGCCTTTCTCGCCACGCTTCACCCTGCGCCCAAGCTGGTTCCATGCCCACATCCCCGCTACATTCGTGGCCTGTGGCTTTTGTCTCGCTATCAGCAAGACATTACCGAAACTGTAATTTCTGAAATGCGCCATCGCGTTCAGAAACGCGGTCAGTGCTTCACTGTGACCGGCTTCCAACTGCTCGATGAGGTATTGCACGTTTTCACGCACAAGCTGCTGTGCGGTCGCAGGCTTCCGATTCTTACTGTCGGAAGCCGTGTTGCTGGCATTGATGCTGGTTGAGCCATTGCTGGCGGTGAAGGCGCTGTTGTCGTTGTTGCTGTTGTTGTCCTGATATTCCATTGTTTTTGCCTCGGTCTGCCCTGGGGGGCGTTTTTTCCTTTCACCCTGGAGCGAAGCGAAGGAAAAAACGTACCCACAGGCAGACAGAGCAGAACGACCAAGCGGCGGAAGGTAGGGACGAGTGGTGGGCGTGGCACCTGACAAACACGTTCTATCGTTTGGCGGGGGACGCGCTTGCCCGAAGGCCCGGCCCGTAGCAACGCGGAGGGCACCTTCCGATGCGCGGAAGTGGACAAAGGTCGCGCGTAGCGCTTCCTTACTTCGTTTTGCTGCTTTGTGAATTTATCTCGGATGATTTGGAGTTGGTGCGGGCAAATCGTCCGCGCTGATCCTTTTTTATCGCCGCTAACCTCAAAGCACGGACTTAAAGATCGCTTTTACTCGTTAGGAGCGTTATGCCAGATCCCGTGAATTTGAATACCGGCGCGCCAGGACGCCGATTTGCTTCCGATGCCCTTGGCAGCACCGAAGTGTTCGTGACGGCTTCGGAAGCAGGCAATTTTCTCGAACTTCACCCAGCAACTGTACAGAGGCTTGCTCGTGAAGGATTGATCCCCGCTCATCCTGTTGCTGGCAGAAGGAGAAGACACTGGAGATTTCTTCGTTCTGAACTCGGTGAGTGGCTTCGTGCGCGGAATGGTGAGAGGGGGAATTCCGTATGACTGTCACTATTCCATTGCGCGTCGTTTCGCGGTACATTTTGAGTACCGATGCACTTCGCGCCCCCAACGAAAGGAGGGCGTTATGAAGAAGGCGCGAAGTCAGAAAGGAAGTCTTTGCATCTCTGTCAACGGCAGCGGAACCGAGGTTTGGATCTTCCGCTGGTGGGAGACTTTAACGGATGGCAGACGGGTTCGCCGTAAACGGCAAGTCGGCACGCTCGATCAGTACCCGACGGAAACGGCTGCGGAAAAAGCAGTACGAAGCTGGCGGCTGGCGGTGAGCGCAAATCAGGCAGGCGCATTCAGCGGTGTAACTATGCAGGCTCTTATAGACCACTTCCGGGAAAAGGAACTCGTGGACAAAGGTGAGGACGGACGCGCCTGGTCCACGCGGGACCGGTATGAGGCTTATCTGAACTCGTGGATTGAACCGCGGTGGGGAAAAGATGAACTCACCGCCATCAAAGCGCCGTTGGTCGAAGAATGGCTGCGCAAGCTGAAGCAGAAGCCGCGGAGGCGGAAGTGGCTTCAGCCGGAGGTTCCGGAGAAAGACCTGAAATCTCTGGCCCCCGCGAGCAAAGCTCAGATTCGTAAATTGATGAGCGTGCTATTCAACCATGCGATCCGCTGGGAGTTTACGGACCGCAACCCAATAACCGGACCGAACAGAGGCGCGGGTGTTCGCCAGGGTTCCAAGCGGCTGCGTATCCCGGACATTCTCGAAATCTCCGAGGTGCAAGCCATTGTCGCCAAACTCCAGTTGCGGGAGCGTGTGTTGCTGTTCTTGGACATGGCGACCGGACTGCGGCGTGGCGAACTGACCGGCATCAAGTGGGGGGACATCGATTTTGCGAACCTACTGATCGATGTCCAGAGGTCGGTCGTGGACCAGGTAATCGGGCGCTGCAAGACAGAAGCCTCGCAAAAGCCGGTGCCGCTCGACGAGCACACGGCACAGGATCTGTTGGCTTGGTATCGAGTGACTCCCTACCGCGAGCCGGAGGATTGGGTCTTCGCCTCGAACAGCAACCGCGCGGGACGGAAGCGCGGCAAGCAGCCGCTTTGGCTGCAAAGCATCATGCGTTACCACATCCAGCCGGTGGTTAAGGAACTCGGCATCGACAAGCGGGTCTCGTGGCACACCTTCCGGCGCACCTATACGACGCTTCTCCAAGCCAATCGGGAGGACATCAAAGTGGTGCAGGAACTGCTGCGCCACGGTTCGGTGAAGGTGACGATGGATGTGTATGCGCAGGCGCAGATGCCCGCCAAGCGGAAGGCGCAGCAGAAGGTCGTGGAGATGATGCGGCCGGAAACGCGCCAGCAGGCACTGGCGGTGGGGACGTAACTGGTCCCCAAACTGGTACCCGGCGAGGAAAGGGGATTTCCGCTAAGTTGCTTAGAATGTTGGCGTCCCCGACGGGATTTGAACCCGTGTTATCGCCGTGAAAGGGCGGTGTCCTAGGCCGGGCTAGACGACGGGGACGCAAATGGGCGGATGAACTGCCCTTTTGATTGAGCTCGCCCTTAATGAAGGCTATCAACTGATGGAGGTTGTGTCAAAGATTGACGCGCCCAGTCACGGAATGACCAGAGCGCAGCGCCAAGCAAGTACTGGAAACGTGGCGGGTTGACGGCCGGACGTCTCCAAGTCTGGTTCAAAAGTTTGGGAACCGGGTCGTGAGAGGATTCGTATTGCAGCCAAGGGAAAGCCCCGACGGATTGGGCTTCTTTCGTTCATCATCGTTTCCCTCGATTTCGGGCGGTTCCAGGCAGGACCGACTCATGGCAGGACCGTCTGGTTTTGCAGCGCACCGGCTCTTTAGCGGGATAAAGGGCAGGAAATTGTATTTTTTGCGTCGATGGAACGACCGCAGGCGTCAAAATAGTAGAGAAGCCGCTTCATTGTATTTCCGCGGGTTGGCTGCGCCTTTGAGTTGCGCCTGCCCGGGAAGCCAAATTTGCCGCCCACCAGTTGGCGCGGCGTCTAATCATCCTTTCGGAAAAAGCCGGAGTTCCAGGCAGTAGTTTGCCGGATAAAAGAAGATCGAGTGAGGAAGAACACTTTGAAACGCACTTTTGGGATAGCTTGTCTTGTTTTCCTCGGGCTGGTGGCCACCGCTTGCCAGAAAAAGCCGGCAGCGCCGGCCACTGCCGGCATGCAGGCCATGCCGGTGCAGACCGTAGCGGTGACTCTGGCCCCGGTGCCGCAGTCCAGCGAGTATGTGGCCACCATCAAGTCGCGCCGCTCGGCCACCCTGCAGCCTCAGGTGGACGGAAGGTTGATGCAGATCCGGGTCAAGTCGGGCGACCACGTCAGGGCGGGCCAGGCGCTGATGAGCATCGATCCCAAGCACCAGGTAGCCATGGTCGAGGCGCAGCGCGCGACGGAGCGGCAGAAGAAGGCTCTCTACGACTACGACGCGGCTCAGAACGAGCGCCAGCGCAAGCTGTTTGAGGCGGGCATCACCAGCCGCGACGTTTACGAGCAGGCGCAACAGGCTTTTGGCAATTCGAAAGCCGACTACGAGTCGGCGGTCGAGGCACGCAAGACCCAGGAAGAGCAGTTGGAGTACTACACCATCCGCTCCCCATTTGACGGCGTGGTGGGCGACATTCCGGTCCACGTGGGCGACTATGTGGCACCGGCCACCATGCTGACCACGGTGGATGAAAACAAGGACCTGGAAGCGTACATTTACGTTCCCACCGAGCGCAATGCGCAGGTGAAGCAGGGACTCGAAGTGGATCTGACGGACAACGCCGGGAAGCTGCTGGAAAAGACCAAAATCGACTTCCTTTCGCCCCAGGTGGACAGCACGTTGCAGGGAATCCTGGTGAAGGCCCCGGTCCACGCGTCGCCGGAGATTCTACGCAACGCACAGATGGTGAAAGCGCGCGTGATCTGGAGCACCTCACCGATGGCGGTGATTCCGGTACTGGCGGTGACCCGCCAAGGTGGGCAAAGCTTTGTCTTCGTGGCTCGCCAGATGAACGGCCACTTCGTGGCTTTGCAGACCGCAGTCACGCTGGGTGACACGGTCGGCAACACTTATTCGATCTCTTCAGGGCTGAATGCCGGCGACCGGGTGATCGTGTCGAGCACGCAGTTCCTGGTGAACGGAATGCCTATTCTGCCCATGGGCGCTTGAGCGCTGGTTGGGGATGAACCTGCCGGAAGTACACCGGCGGGGATTCTTCGGGCGCCATCTTCTTCGCAAGGAATGCGAAGAAGATGGCGCCCGGTGATTGAGGCGCATTGACCAAGAGGCAGATCCTTCGAATGCGCAGGCCGCAAAGTGCGCGACCTGCCCCGCTCAGGGTGACAATTCCTTGAGGAAGATCAGAGCTCCTTGAAGAAGACAACAGCCATTTGGAAAATGACAGTTCCTTGAGGGAGCTAAGGAAAGAAGGCTCATTTTGTTTGTAGATTTCTTCATTCATCGGCCTGTTTTTGCGACGGTCTGCGCACTGCTGATCATCCTGAGCGGCGCGGTGTGTATTCCCACGATTCCGATCGCCATGTATCCGACACTGGCTCCGCCGCAAGTGTCGGTCAGTTGCAACTACGTGGGCGCGAACGCCGACACGGTCGAGAAGGCCGTGACCATTCCCCTCGAAGAGTCCATCAACGGCGTCGAGGGAATGCGCTACATCAGTTCCTCGAGCACCAATAGCGGAACCAGCCAGATTACGACCACCTTCAAGACGGGCTACGACCTGGACATTGCGGCCGTGGACGTGCAGAACCGCGTGGCCAGCGTCGAGGGCAGACTGCCCGCAGCCGTGAACTCCACCGGCATCAGCATTACCAAGGCCAACAGCAACTTCGTTTTTGGCGCCGGCTTCTACACCAAGGACGGCCGTTACTCGCAGGAGTTCATCTCCAATTATCTGGACGTGTACGTGAAGGACGCGCTGAAGCGCGTGCCGGGCGTGGGCGACGTAATGATCTTCGGCGAGCGCAAGTACGCCATGCGCATGTGGCTCGATCCGGTTCGCCTGGCGGCTCGTGGACTGACCGCGGCCGACGTGGTGAACGCGCTGGTCGAGCAAAATGTGGAAATTCCGGCCGGCCAGTTGGGCCAGCCTCCCTCGGATTCGAAGCAGGCATTCCAGGTTCCGGTGCGCGTGGTCGGACGCTTGACGAGTCCCGCAGAGTTCGACAACATCATCGTCAAGAACTCGGCAAACGGCCTGGTGCTGCTGAAGGATGTGGGCCACTCCGAGGTGGGCGCCGAGGATTACAGTTCCTTGCTGAAATACTCCGGCCGCGAAGCCATGGGCGTCGGTGTCATGCAGCTATCGAACGCCAACGCGCTCGAAGTGGACAGCCAGGCCAAGGCCGCGCTGGCCAAACTGGCGAAAAGCTTTCCGCCGGGGTTGGAATACGCCATCGCTTTTGACTCCACCACCGTGGTCGGCGACTCCATCCGCGAAGTACTAGTGACCCTGGGCGAAGCCATCCTCATCGTCATCATCGTGATTTTCCTCTTCCTTCTCGACTGGCGCGCCACCATCATCCCGGCGGTCACGATTCCCGTTTCGCTGATCGGTACTTTCGCGTTCATCAAGATTTTCGGTTTCTCCATCAACTCGTTAACGCTGTTCGGCATCACACTGGCCACAGGACTGGTGGTCGATGACGCCATCGTGGTGATCGAAAACGTCCAGCGCCACATCGCGATGGAACACTCCAACCCGCGCGAAGCTACATCGCGCGCCATGGGCGAGGTGACCAGCGCCGTCATCGCCACCTCGATTGTGCTTATCGCCGTTTTTGTGCCGGTCTCGTTCTTCCCTGGCACCACGGGCATTCTCTACCGTCAGTTCTCACTGACCATCGCCTTCGCCATCGCCATCTCGGCCTTCAACGCCCTCACGCTGTCGCCGGCTCTCTCGGCGCTCTTCCTGCGCGGCGAAGCGGATCGTCCGCATCAGCTTGATTTTCTCCACAGCGCCCCGGTTTCGCGCGTTTTTGCCAAATTCATTCACAGCGCCGACGCATCGATCAGTTGGCTAGCCAGCAGCTACGCCAAGTCCATTCATGTCGCCCTGCAGTTGCGCTATCTGCTGCTGGTGGTCTTCGTCGCCGGCCTGGGCGCAACGGTGTGGGTTTACCAGCACGTTCCCACCGGCTTCATTCCCCAGGAGGATCAGAGCTTCCTCATGGTCATCGTGCAGGCTCCGCCAGGATCGTCGCTGGCTTACACAACAGCGTTGGCCGACCGCGCCGAGGCGATCATCGCGCAGAATCCCGATATTCGCGGGTCCTTCTCGGTGATGGGCTTCAGCCTGTCTGGTGATGCCTCTAACGCAGGCATGATGTTCATCAGCACCAAGCCGTCCGACGAGCGCCGCGGCAAAGGGCACTCGGCGGCGGACATTGTGGCCGACCTGAGCCCCAAACTTACCAGCCTGATGTTTGCGCCCAATGGCGGCCTGGTGGCCATGTTTGAGCCTCCCGCCGTGCAGGGCGTTGGCAGTTACGGCGGTTTTCAATTCATGCTGCAGGACCAGGGAAACAACACTCTCGCCGATCTGGATCGCGTAGCTCACCAGATTGTGGGCGGAAGCAGAGCCCGCAAGGACCTGACCGGTCTGCTCACAACCTTCTCCGCCAACGATCCCCAGGTCCTGGTGACCATCGACCGCGAGAAGGCCAAGGCCATGAGCATTCCGCTCTCCCAGATCACCAGTACCCTGGGTGTCTTCATGGGCTCGGAATACATCAACGACTTCGACTACAACAACCGCACCTACCGTGTCTTCGTACAGGCCGACCAGACTTTCCGCATGTCGGCCAAAGACCTGCACAGCTACTATGTGCGCTCCGACTCCGGCCAGATGGTCCCGCTCGACAACCTGGTGCGCGTCACGGAGAGTTCGGGTCCGCCGGTCATCACGCACTATAACCTCTTCCGTGCGGTTGAAATCGACGGCTCTCCCGCCCCCGGTTTCAGCTCCGGCCAGGGACTGGCCTCGATGGAAGACCTGGCCACGAAGACCATGATGCCGGGCATGGGCTTCCAGTGGACCGGCCTGACTCTGGACGAAATCGAGTCGAGCGGCAAGGCCATGCTGATCTTCGGCCTGGGCATCCTGGTCGTCTACCTCACGCTCTCGGCGCAATACGAGAGCTTTGCGCTGCCTTTCATCATCCTTTTGGCCGTACCCATGGCGGTGCTGGGCGCGCTGGGGCTGGTTGCCTTGCGCGGGCTCTCCAACGATGTCTACTGCCAGATCGGCCTGGTGATGCTGATCGGCCTCTCGGCTAAGAACTCGATTCTGATCGTCGAGTTTGCCGAGCAGCTGCGCAAGAAGGGACGGTCCATCGCCGAAGCGGCCATCGAGGCGGCGGAACTTCGCTTGCGGCCCATTCTGATGACCTCCTTTGCCTTCATTCTGGGCGTCCTGCCACTGGTGTTCGCCACCGGCGCGGGCGCGCTGGGAAGGCGCTCGGTAGGCACCACCGTGGTCGGCGGCATGTTGCTTTCCACCGTCCTCAACCTGTTCTTCATTCCTGTGCTGTATGTGATTCTGAGCCGGTTGCTCAGGCGCGGCGACGACAGCCCGGCAGAGCCCGAGCCCGCAGAAGCGTAGAGATTGCGGATTGCGGAAACGATGCATGGAGAGAGCGCGGCGCAAGCCGCGCTCTTTCCATTTGGGCCCTTTCAGCTCGCTGGCATCATTGCGCTTCGTGGTGCGCGATCAGATAGTCCTTGAAGCGCTCGTACGCTTCCCCGCTGACCACACCGCGTTCCACCAGATCGAGCTTGGTACGGTAAGGCCGGAAACGCACAATGCGCACGGCCCAACTGCGCGTCATGCCGGGAGCTTTGAGCAGCTGCTCCAGGGTGGCGTGATTAATATCGATGCGCTGCTCCGGCGGCGGAATTGCGCGCGCCTTTGGCTCACCGTTGGGCAGCCCGAAGCCACTTGCCGGCAATCCGGAAAGAGCAAGACTGAGGATTGCAGCCGCCAACGCAGAAAGTCGTCTTGCTGTGAGCATGGCGCCATTTTCTGCCTTGCACCGGGCAAATCGCAAGCCTGCCGCGGGGCGGGCGGGAACTTCCGCTTGGTTTTTCCGGCAAATCGGCGGACTGATGCGCGCCCGTCAGCCTATCCGCGCCAAGGTCTGCAAGAATGTGTCCATGGCAAAGTCCCCGATAGCTCCCCTCCCCACCGAACAGGCTCGTCCGCGCCTCTTCGGCAGGGCAAGGCTCATGTATCTGGTTTCACTGCTCGTCGTGCTGATTCTGTGCGTGGTCTTCTCATTCATGACGCGCGACGCCATGGAACAGATGTCTTTTCTAAGGGCGCAAAGAAACGCGTCAGGCGGTGGCGGCAAGAAGACCCTTGTCGATCTGCGCCCCTGGCAAACGGCGCAGGCTCTGGCGCCTCTCGCCGTGACCGCCGAGGAGAACGGGTATGCGCGCGAGGCCGAGCGTCTTGCCGATCATGAGGTGGATCAGGCCTTTGCAGCGGCACTACGCCAGGAGGGCCTGGAGGCGCAGAATCGCAAGCTCACGGGAAAAGCGCTGGCGCTCTCCCAGAAGGTTGCGCAGCTCGAACAGGTTGTGCACGACGATCAGGCGCTGGTTGACCGCCTGACGCACGCCTCCAGCGCCACTGCAGGCGAGGGCAAGGGTACCGCACAGCCGGCCATCGACCAGGACGATGTTGATATTGCCAAGGCGCAGTTGGGGCTGGACTCCGATGAACTGGCCGATGTGCAGCAGGACCTGGACCGCGCATCCGGCGACGATCGGCCTCAGATTCAAAGCGAACTGACCGCGCATGAAGCGGCGATGCGCAAGTACGACAGCGAATTGCACGGCGATGGCCAGACTGCTGTTCTATCTGCCGGACAACACGGAACGCTGGCAGGACGGATCGGGTCGTGGAAGAGGCAACGTGATCGTTGTCAGTTGATCAAACAGGCATTGGTGCAGACTCAAGGCGATGTCGCCAGCCTGACGGCCCAGCACAATGCCCTGGAGGCCAAGGCAAACGCGGTCGCATCGGGTGGCGATGCGGCGGACAGGACCGCCAAGCTCGCCACCATCAAGAATAGAAGCGCGGAACAGCAGCTTCTGAGTATCTACGACGACCGCATTCAAACCGAGCAGCAATTGATTGCCGTTTACGACAAATGGTCGGCCCAAGTGCAGTTGCAACACCGCATTTTGCTGCACATGATGCTGCAATCGGTAGCGCTCATCGTTGTGATTCTCCTATGCATGGTTCTGGGCGATGCGTTGGTGCGGCAGGTCCTGGCCCGTCCGTCGCTGGACCGGCGGCAGATGCAAACCCTGCGCACGATTCTTGAGGTGAGCATTCAGGCAGTGGGCGGCGTGCTCATCCTGATGGTGGTTTTCGGCTCGCCACAGCAACTATCCACCGTTCTTGGGCTGGCCACCGCGGGCCTGACCATCGCATTGCAGGATTTCATTCTGGCATTTTTCGGGTGGTTCGCACTGATGGGTAAGAACGGAATGCACGTCGGAGACTGGGTGGAGATCGACGGCGTGGGCGGCGAAGTGACCGAAATTGGGCTGATTTATACCTCGCTGCTGGAGACCGGAACCCTGGAAGACAAAGGGCATCCGACCGGACGCCGCATCACCTTCATCAACAGTTTTGCGATTCGCGGGAAGTACTTCAACTTCACGACAGCCGGACAGTGGATGTGGGATGAGATCAGCGTGAGCGTTCCCGCATCGGAGAATGCCCACGCGATGGTGGAACGCATCCACCTGGCGGTTACGGAAGAGACGGAGGAGAATGCGCGTCTTGCGGAGAAGGAATGGAGACGCGGGGCGCGGGGCGAGGGCTTGAGCCGCTTCAGCGCAGCTCCGGCCGTGAATCTGCGCCCATCCGGCGCAGGCATCGACATTCTGGTGCGCTATGTAACCCGCGCAACGGAAAGGTTCGAGGTGCGCAACCGGCTTTACCAGCAGGTCATCGACATGTTCGGCGAGAAGGCTGCCCCGGCGAAAAAGACGACAGATCCGGGGAAGGTTTAGGGACCCGGAAGCCCATTCGCAGGTGAAAAGGAGCTTGCAGCTCAGAACCATCGCGCATCACTCACCCCTTCATGGAGGCTGTGCTAGAATTTCCGGTTTTAGCGGGCGGACTCATGGCAGATCGCCTGGTTCCGCAGTGAAAGAGGTGCAGTGTGGCGAATACGCGGCGGGAGTTCCTCCAGTCCGGTGCAGCGCTGGCAGTGGGTGTAATGGGCGGCTTGACAACTAAGGCGCTGGCCGCCGAAACGGCGACAGTCTCTGGGGTGGGCAATTCGCTCCCCAACGCACAGCAGTCAGCAGCAGACGTTCAGGTTCCGAAGATGAAGTTCGGCAAGGTGGAAATCAGCCGCCTGATCCTGGGCGTCAACCCTCTCTACGGATTCGCTCACTTCAACCGGGCCTTCGGCAACGCCATGCGGGACTGGTACACCCAGGACAAGGTCTGCGAGGTCATGCATCGCGCCAATGCCTTCGGGATCAATGCCTTCAACTATGTGAACATGGGCCGCGCACCGCAGGATCTGGCGCGCTTTGAAGCCGAGGGCGGCAAGATGCACCTGATCGTTCAGGCTACGGCCGCAGACGATCCCGCCGCCCTGGTCGAGAACCTGAAGCCGCTGGCACTGCAGAGGCGGGGCGAGGAGATCGACGCCGCCTTTCACAACGGGACCATGGCCAGCGAGCGAGAGTGGTGCAAGAAAGTAAGGGACCTGGGCGTGATGGTCGGCGTGGGCACGCATAACCCCGAGGTCATCGATATGGTCGAGAGCCAGGGCTGGGACGTGGACTTCTATGCCGGCTGCGTCTACAACCGCACCCGCAGCGAAGAGGAATTGAAGCGCCTGCTCAACGGCCAGGTGCCGGAGATGCCGCACGAAGTCTATCTGCAGGGCGATCCGGTGCGCATGTACAAGGCGATACGGCAAACGCCGAAACCCTGCTTCGCCTTCAAGATTCTGGCCGCCGGACGCATTGCGGACGACGGCGTGGCGCAGGCATTCCGCACCGCCTATGCCAGCATCAAGCCCAACGATGGCGTGTATATCGGCGTCTTCCCAAGGGAGAAGGACGAGTTGAAGGAAAACGCTGAAATTGTTCATGGGATTCTGACCGCGGCTTGAGACACATCGGGCAAGGCCCGCGAGCAGGACATTTGACAGCGACGGGGGATTCCTTTACGTTTTAATCAGATGCAGAGCAGCCTTCATCACGGCCATCACCACCATCATGGAACTTCCATGTCGGCGGACTGCCATGGCCTGATGTAACGGCCAGAGAGATCTCTAGAAACACCCCAAGCCCGCCGGCGACCAAGCCGGTGGGCTTTTTCGTTTTGTCCTCAGAAAAACTCAACCAAAGGCCATGAAAAGGCCAAGAGCAGGAAAAGAATGAATCCGAGTATCGATTTTGACAAGATGGACGGCCTCGCGCCCGGCATTGTGCAGGATGCGAACAGCGGCGAAGTGCTGATGGTGGGTTTTCTGAACCCCGAGAGCTATGCCAAAACCCTTGAATCCGGCTTCGTCACGTTCTGGAGCCGCACCCGCCAGAAGCTGTGGATGAAGGGCGAGACCAGCGGCAACCGGCTGCGCATTGTTTCCGCCGCGACCGACTGCGACAACGATACGTTGCTCTTCAAAGTGGTGGTGGAAGGCGACGGACTGGTTTGCCACGAAGGCACCGTCAGCTGCTTCACCAAGCCCATCGCCGTAACCGGCGCCAACCAGAAAACGAACGAGAAGAAAGAGGAATCGCGTGGCTAACAAACTCCGACTCGGCATCCCCAAGGGCAGTCTGCAAGATGCCACCATTGCTCTGTTCAAGCGCGCCGGCTGGAATATTTACGCCGACGGCCGCTCTTACTTCCCCTCGATCGACGACACCGAAATTGAGTGCATGCTAATTCGCGCGCAGGAGATGGCCCGCTATGTGGATCACGGCGTTCTCGACGCCGGGTTGACCGGCATTGACTGGGTCGTGGAGAGCGGCCTGGATGTGACCAGCGTGATCTCGCTGACGTATGCCAAGCAGAGCCGCCGCAAGGTGCGCTGGGTGTTGGCCGTTCCCGAAGGCAGCGGCTTTGAGAAGGCCGAAGACCTGGAAGGCAAGACGGTGGCCACCGAACTGGTGGAAGTGAGCAAGCGCTATTTTGCCGAAAAAGGCGTCAATGTGAAGGTCGAATTCAGCTGGGGCGCGACGGAAGTGAAGCCGCCCATGCTGGCCGACGCCATTGTGGAAGTGACCGAGACCGGCAGTTCACTCAAGGCCAACCACCTGAAAATCATCGACACGGTGATGGAGAGCGAAACCCGCCTGATCGCGGGCAAGGCCGCCATGGCCGACGATTGGAAGCGCGAAAAAATCGAGTCCATCGCCATGATGTTGCGTGGCGCCATCGATGCGCAATCGCAAGTGGGATTGATGCTGAACGTGAAGCGGGAAGATCTGGAAAATGTTCTCTCCGTGCTGCCCTCGTTGAATTCGCCGACGGTTTCGCAGTTGAGCAATTCCGAGTGGGTCGCCGTGAACACCATCGTGGATGAGCGCGTGGCTCGTGACGTGATTCCGCGGCTGAAAGCGGCCAAGGCGGCAGGCATTGTGGAGTATCCACTGAACAAGGTCGTACTGTAAGCCGGAGGCAAGAGATGAAAACGATCCGGACCAAGGGACGGGGAGCGCGGGAAACGGCAGAAGTGCTGGCCTCGCTCGAACAACGCGGCGGAGCGGCACTGGATGCAGTGCTGCCCGCCGTCCGGCGCATCGTCACCGATGTGCGTAAACGGGGCGATCGGGCCCTGTTGCGTTACGCCAAGGAATTTGACGGGCTGGCCAGCGCTGACGCCGTGCGCGTGACGACCGGGGAGATGGCCGCGGCGTGGGACGCGATCGCACCGGAAATGCGCGAGGCACTGACCACGGCGGCCGAACAGATCCGGACCTTTGCGGTAAGCCAACTGCCCGCATCGTGGAGCGAGTCGCCGATTGAGGGTCTTATCACCGGCCAGCTTGTTCGCCCGCTCGGCTCGGTCGGCTGCTATGTTCCCAGCGGCCGCCATCCCCTGCCCTCCACGCTGCTGATGACGGCGATTCCCGCGCAGATTGCGGGTGTGGAGCGCATCGCTGTTGTCTCACCCAAGCCTGCTCCGGAAACTCTGGCCGCCGCGCACTTGCTCGGGATCACGGAGTTCTATCGATTAGGCGGCGCACATGCCGTAGCCGCGCTGGCTTATGGAACCGCGACGCTTCCGCGCGTGGACAAAATAGTGGGGCCGGGCAATCTCTACGTCACCGCGGCCAAGCGGCTGGTAGCCTTCGATTGCGCCATCGACATGCTGGCCGGACCCACGGAAATCATTGTTACCAGCGAGCGCGGCAACGCGGCCGAGATTGCCTCCGACTTGGTTGCGCAGGCCGAGCACGATCCTGAAGCGCTGGCCATCTTCATCACCACGCGCGCCGACCTTGCCAAGGACGTGATCGACGAAGCAAAGTTGCGCAGCCGGAACAATCCCGTGGCGCGCGAGGCTCTGGACCGCAACGGGCTGGTGATTCTGACAGCGACGGTGGAAGAAGCGCGCGCGATTACCAACCGACTCGCGCCCGAGCACCTCACCGTGGATGCCGCCGCCGATCTGGATTGGGTGTGGAACGCGGGTTCAGTTTTTATTGGACGCTGGTCCGCGCAGCCCATGGGCGACTACATCTCTGGCCCCAATCACACGCTGCCCACCGGCGGCATGGCGCGCGTCCGCGGCGGATTGAGCGTGAACGACTTCGTCAAACTCATCACCGTACAGCAGTACTCGGCAGAAGCGATGCGCGCGCTGGGGCCGAAGGCCGCGTTGCTTGCGGAAGCTGAAGGACTCATCGGCCACGCCGAAGCGATTCGCACACGCCTCAAGAAAAGTCCACGGACAACGCAAACCAAGAGCCCACGCCAAAGGAGAACCCGTGGCTGAAGCTGTCAAAATGACTTACCCCGCCGCGCGACTGCGCGTGCAGGCGATGAAGGAATATCGTCCTCCGCTGGGCTGCCGCGACACGCTGCGCCTGGACTTCAACGAGAACACGCTGGCCTGCTCACCCAAGGTGCGCGAAGCTCTGGAGCGTGTTTCGACGGGCGATCTGACGCGCTATCCCGAGCGCGGTCCGGTGGAAGCGATGGTCGCCGCGCACCTTGGGCTCAACGCAGAACAGGTGGCGCTGACCAACGGCGTGGACGAAGCGATTCACGTGCTCTTCGAGACGTTTCTTGAAGAGGGCGACGAATTACTGATGCCCGTGCCGACTTACACCATGTACGAAGTCTACGCCTCGACGACCGATGCAAATGTCATCCCCATCCAGGCCGCGGATGACTTGCAATTTCCTTTCGAGCGGCTGCTCCGGGCCGTCACGCCGCAAACCAAAATTATCGCCATCGCCAATCCCAACAGCCCTTCCGGGTCTATCGCCACACGTGCGCAGATTGTTGAGATTGCCCAGCGTGCGCCGCAGGCGGTGCTGCTGGTGGACGAGGCATACTTCCACTTCTGCGGCGAGACAGTGATCGACCTGGTGGGCGGAGTTCCCAACCTGATGGTGGCGCGCACCTTCTCAAAAGCCTATGGGCTTGCCGGATTGCGCCTGGGTCTGCTGGCCGGCTCTGCGGAATCGATGCGCTGGATACGCCGCGTGCTTTCGCCCTACAGCGTGAATTCGCTGGCGCTGGCTTGCCTGCCGGCAGCACTGGAGGATGAAGACTATCTCAACTGGTATGTGGGCGAAGTGATTGCCGCACGCACGGAGTTCGAAGGCGCGCTCGATCAAGCCGGGGTACGCCGGTGGCCTAGCCGAGCCAATTTTATTCTCACGGAAATCGGCCCTCGCCATGCGGAGTTCGTGCGCCTGATGAGTGCCAGAGGCGTTCTGGTTCGCGACCGGTCAAGCGACCCGGGATGCGATGGCCGTGTGCGTATCACCATCGGAACGCGCCAGCAGATGCAGCAAGCTGCCGTCGCACTGAATGAAGCGCTGGCCGCGCTCAATGTGAAAGGATCAACTCGATGACTGGCGAAGAAACCGCACAATCCGCAACTCCGCGCACTGCGAGCTTTGAACGCAACACCACCGAGACGCGCATTGCCATCAAGCTGACGATTGAAGGCAGCGGCCAATACAACATCTCCACCGGCATCCGCTTTTTCGATCACATGTTGGAGTTGTTCACGCGCCATGGAGCCTTCGATCTGGAACTGAAGTGCGATGGCGACCTCGACGTGGACCAACACCACACCGTGGAAGACGTAGGCATCGCGCTGGGCGAGGTCTTCGACCGCGCGCTGGGCGACAAGCGCGGCATTCTGCGCGCCGGATATTTTCTGATGCCCATGGACGAGACCCTGGCCATTGCCGCGGTCGACCTGAGCGGACGCGCCGCCTTCGCCGTCGAGACCAAGGTGCGTACGCGGCTGGTTGGCGATCTGCAAACCGAACTGGTGACGGATTTCTTTGAGGGCTTTGCGCGCGGCGCACGCGCCAATGTGCACGTGAAGACCATGTATGGCCGCTCCAATCACCACAAGATCGAAGCCATCTTCAAAGCCTTTGCGCGGGCCATGCGCGGCGCCTGTTCGCGCGACAAGCAACTGGGCGAAATGCTGCCGTCGACCAAAGGACTGCTGTGATGCGCGTAACCGTCATTGACTACAAGGCAGGCAATCTGACATCCGTGCTGAAGGCGTTGCGTCACCTGGGCGCGGAGGCCGAAGTTACAGACGGCGATCTCAAGCTGGTTGAAACAGCGAAGCGGATTGTGCTGCCCGGCGTGGGTCACTTTGCGGCTACCGAAAGGCTTGACGCGACCGGCCTCACGCCCGCAATTCGCAGCGCCGTTGTGCGCGGCGTGCCGTTCCTGGGCATTTGCGTCGGCATGCAGTGGCTCTACGCGGGATCGAGTGAAGCGCCGGAACAACCCGGCCTTGGACATTTCGCAGAGTCCTGTGCGCACTTCCCGGAGAGCAATGAGAAGGTTCCGCACGTCGGTTGGAACTCTCTCGAAGTACGCAAAGGATCGCGTTTGCTGGCGGGCGTCGAACCTGGCGAGTTTGTTTACTTCACTCACTCCTTCAAAGCTCCGGTAACTGCCGACACCGCAGCCGTGACGCAGTACATCGAGCCATTCGCCGCAGCAGTGGAACGCGGCAACGTGATGGGCGTGCAATTCCATCCGGAAAAATCGGGAGCCACGGGGCTGAAGATTCTGAGTAATTTCCTTTCCTGGAAAGGGCCTGAATGATTACCAAGCGCATTATTGCGTGTCTCGACGTGCGCGACGGCCGCGTTGTGAAGGGCGTGCAGTTTGTGGACATTGTCGACGCCGGCGATCCGGCGACGCAGGCAGCGCGTCATGCACGGGAAGGTGCGGACGAGATTGTGCTGCTGGACATTACCGCGACGCACGAGGGTCGAGGCACACTGCTGGATACCGTGCGCAGAACAGCGCGCGAGTTGTTCGTTCCCTTCTGCGTAGGCGGCGGCATTGGCAGCGCGAAGGACGCGGAGCAGGTTTTCGAGGCGGGCGCGGACAAGGTGAGCGTGAACTCCGCGGCGCTGCGAGACCCCATGCTGATCGACGCCATCGGGCGGAGCTTCGGCGCGCAGGCAGTGGTTGTTGCCATTGACGCACGACGCGATCCCGAGGCTGCGGACCCGGTTCGTGACGCGCAGGTGTATGTGCAGGGCGGACGCAAACTGGCCGGACGGCGCGTTGTGGAGTGGGCGCGCGAGGCCGAGCAGCGCGGCGCCGGCGAGATTCTGTTGACCTCGATGAACTCCGACGGCATGCGTACTGGTTTCGATTGCGAGTTGACCGCGGCGGTGAGCGAGGCGGTGGGGATTCCCGTCATCGCCTCCGGCGGCGCGGGAACCGTGGAGCATTTCGTGGATGTTTTTGGACGTGGCAAAGCCGATGCGGCTCTGGCTGCCAGCATTTTCCACTTCGGCGTTTCCAGCGCCCGTTCGCTTAAAGAAGAACTGGCCAAGGCCGGTGTTTCCGTGAGGCTTCCATGCTGATTCCTTCCATCGATTTGCTGGGCGGGCGCATTGTCCAGCTTGTGCAGGGCGAAAAACTCCGTCTGGCCTTTGACGACTTCGAATACTGGATCGAGAAATTCTCCCGCTTTCCGCTCGTTCAATTGATCGACCTCGACGCGGCCATGCGCCAGGGCGAAAACTCCGCTCTCCTAGCCAAAATCGCGCAGCGCCTCCCGGTGCAGGCCGGCGGCGGGATCGGTTCCATTGAGCGCGCACGGCAGGTGCTGGACGCGGGCGCCAAGAGAGTGATTATCGGATCGGCGCTCTTCTCCGCGGAAGGCGGGGTGAATGCCGGCTTTGCCGCCGAACTGGCAGCGGCGGTGGGCGAGGAACACGTGGTGGCCGGCATCGACACCAAGAACGGCCGCATTGCCGTGAAGGGCTGGAAGGCGCAGGTGGAGCTGACTCCCGACCGAGCGATTCCGCCGCTCGATCCTCACGTGGCCGCGTTCCTCTATACGCACGTGGATGGCGAGGGCATGATGCAGGGCTTTCCCATTGAAACCGCAGCCCGGTTGCGCACGCTCACCGCGAAGCAGTTGATTGTTGCCGGAGGCATTCGCTCGCAGCAGGAGGTTGACGCCCTGGATGCCCTGGGTGCCGATGCAGTGGTCGGGATGGCTGTCTACACCGAGTTGCTGACGGTATGATGCTGGCAGCGCCGGAGTCGGCCCGAGAGGCAGTGGGCAGGAATCGGAGACGCTGAGGCATTTTCTTCCTCTACCCTATTTAGGAAAGGAAAATGGTTCATGACGACGAAGCAGAGCGGAATCCGGTTGGCAAAGCGGCTGGACGAGGTTGGGTTCTCCAGCATCGTGCTGATGCGCAACAAGGTGATGGCGCTGCGCGCCCAAGGGCATCACGTGCATGGAATGCACGGAGGCGAACCGTTTTTCGAGACTTCTGACCGGATCAAAGCTGCGGCGATCAAGGCTCTGGCCGACAACCAGACCCGCTATGCGCCTTCTTCCGGATTCCTGCCGCTGCGGGAGGCTCTGAGTGAAAAACTGGCGGCGAAAAACGGCATTCATGCCACTCCCGATGAAGTGCTGGCCACCGTCGGCGGCGCCCATGCGTTGTTTTCCGCTTTCCAAAGCATTCTGGATGCGGGCGACCATGTGCTGGTCTTCTCGCCGTACTGGACGCCCATCGGCGACCTGGTGATTGCAGCGCAGGGCCGCCCCTTGCTGGTCCCCACGGTCAGCGCGCGTCGCAACGGCATACGGAAGACCCTGGAGCAGTTTTCCACCCCCAAGGTCCGCGCCATCTACTACAACACGCCGCAGAATCCCTCGGGGGTGGTGTTCACGCGCGCGGAGGCCGAAGAGGTTGCAGCCTTCGCCATCGAGCGCGACCTGATCGTGATTGCGGACGAGGCCTACGAAGACCTGGTCTACGACGGCGAACATTTCTCAATCGCTTCGCTGCCCGGCATGGCGGAGCGCACCATCACCACGTACACCTTCTCAAAAACCTATGCGATGACCGGCTGGCGCGCGGGCTACGTGGTGGCCAAAGAGCCTTTTATGACCGGAATGCGCAAGATGGTGCTCTACTCCACCAACGGCGTCGCCACCCCGGTGCAGTACGCCATGATGGAAGCGCTCAAAACGCCCGAGGCCGAGATCGCGCGGCATCGCGAGGACTATCGGCAGCGCCGCGACCTGCTGGTGGCGGGCTTGAACGAAGTAGGCTTGGAGTGCCCGCCGCCGGCCGGCGCTTTCTATGCCTTCCCCAACGTGGAAAAGATCCACAAGAACAGCGAAAAAGCGGCGCAAATCCTTCTGGAAAAGGTGCTCATCGCCACCGTGCCCGGCTCGGCCTTCGGCGCGCAGGGAGAAGGTCATTTGCGCTTCGGCTACGCGGTCACCATCCAACAGGTTGAGGACTGCCTCGAGGCGTTGCGCAAGTTCTTTGCTTGATGCAGGACTGATCGCGGGTCCGTTTACTCCTGCTCTTCGCCGATGACGCGGCTGGTCTCAACCCGCGAGGCACGAAGCAGACGGGCAATCTGCTTCAGATGGAGTTGCACCGCATAGGCGCGCAGAATCTCCTCCTGGGAGAACTTGAAGCCGGTGGGCCGCACTTCGGCCATGCGCGCTTCCAGTTGCTCGATGTCCTCCTCCAAGACCATTCCCGGCGGAGCGGCCGTAAACCGCCAGCTGTGCACGCATGCGCCGACATGATGGAAGCCGTTGCGAATATCCACGGCCAGCCGTCCCAGTGCCGGCTCCAGTTGCTGAGCGTAGCCATCCTCGCGGCTGTCTTTCACTGAGAATTCAAGCGCGACCAGCGCGTCGAAGAGCCCCCGTCCAAACTGGGAGAGCATCTCCAGACCCTCGCGCCAGCCCGGGCCGCCGGAGGGTTCGTTGCGCGCGGCTTGCAGCAGTTGATTGTTGCCGCGCAGCGTGGCCAGCACATCCTCACGCAGTGCTGGCAGGTTCTGGGACGGCAGCCCGCGAAAGCCTTCGAGAATCGCCTCAAAAAAAGCGCCCAGCAGCAGATACTCCTGCGCCAGGCCGTCGCGGAGGCGCAGGCGCGCGCGGTCGGGCAACACCAGGGTGGAGACGGCCAGAGCCACCATGATTCCCAGGAAGACTTCCATCACGCGATCCAGGGCGACCGTCCTGTGCGAACCCGTGCTCTGCACCAGCATCACGATGGTGATGGTGACGCCGGCCAGTCGCGAGCTGGAGCGCAACCCCAGCAATCCGCAGACGATCACCGCCGCCAGCACGGCCAGAAGGTAGTTCCACGGCAGCGCGCCGAAGAATGAGAACGAGAAGCCAAAGAGGGCGCCGATCAGCGTTCCCAGCAGGCGGTCGCGGGAAGCGGAGATGGTGGAGCCGAAGTTGGACTGCAGCACGATGATGGCGCTGATCGAGCCCCAGTAGCCATCCGCCAACCCGAACCGCGTGGCCAGCCACCAGCAGAGGGCCGCCGCCAGCGCCGTTTTGGACGCGTGAATCAGCAGCCGCCGGCGCTCCCAGGTAAAGAACCCTTTGTGCTCCGGTTGCACCACGCGCAACTTGATGGCAAGCTGCTGCTGGGACCACGTTTTTTCAGTCTTCAGGCGCATGCATTCTGTCCGCGGTCGGTTGTTGCTGTGAATGTAGCATGACTCAAGCGGGCCGTTCCTCGCGGTGATTAGTCTCACGTGTGGCCCCGCTGCGCGTCAATCACCGCCCCGGTTGCCGCATGGCCAGACCAGCGCTTGCCCGACCCCGGTCCTGCCCGTGTAGCATAAAAAGGTGAGGCGTCCGCCAGCGGCGGGCGGGAAAAGGACACATGCTGCGAGTCGGATACCCGGAGACACTGGCCCCTGAACTTTTTGGCGATTTTCCCCCTGAAGTTGAACTGATTCCACTGCCCGACGCACCGGGTCCGGAGATCGACATCGACGTCTGGCTCCCGGACCCCTATCCACCGACGGCTCTTCGCGTTTGGCCACGGCTGCGCGGGGTGAAGCTGGTGCTGTCGTTGATGGCGGGCACGGAATGGATTCCGGGCACGGTTGGGCCGCACGTGACCATCTGCAATGCGCGCGGGGCCCACAACATCTCCACCGCCGAGTGGACGGTGAGCGCGATTCTGGCCATGCTGAAGCACTTTCCGTTCTACCTGCAAGTTCAGCACGATGAGATTTGGAAACGCCGCTTCGAGACCAGCGCCGACTACGCGCGGATCACCGGCGACACCCGGCCGCTCTATCCGCCCGTTTTGCTCGAGGAGTTGACCGGCAAGACGGTTCTGCTGGCCGGGCACGGCGCCATCGGGCAGGAGATCGAGCGGATGCTGGAGCCCTTCCACGTGAACCTCATCCGCGTGGCCCACAGCGCGCGCACCGAGCCGGCGGTCCATGCCGTGAGCGAACTGGACAAGCTTCTGCCACGCGCTGAGGTGGTAATCCTGATCCTGCCGCTGACGACGGAAACGCGCGGGCTCATCAGCCGCAAGCAGTTCGCACTGTTGCCGCAGGGCGCGCTGGTGGTGAACGCCGCACGCGGGCCGATTGTGGACACCGATGCGCTGGTGGAGGCTCTGAAGTCCGGCCACATCCGCGCCGCAGTGGACGTTACCGATCCAGAGCCGCTGCCACAAGGCCACCCGCTGTGGAGCTGCCCGAACCTGCTGCTGACGCCGCACATTGCCGGATCGAGCCCACAATTCGGCCCCCGCGCGGTGAAGACCGCGGGCGACGAATTGCGCCGCTATATGAAGGGCGAGCCGCTGCACAACGTGGTGCAGGTCGCCGTCTAAAGATCTTTCCCTTGCGACGTGAATTGGGGTGCCGGAGAATTTTCTGCTGCTGACCCTGAGGCTTGTGATTTCCCACATCTCCAGGCAGAAAGCGCCTGGAGATATGGGGCACCCGGCGCCCGGCAAGTAGCGGGTTGGCTGGAGATGCAGGGGGTCAGGAAAGAGGCTAGGGGTTGAGGTTCGCCGTCTTTTCCGCTGTGGCTGCGGCGGCACGCTGCCAATCGCGCAAGCCCAAGGCCGCCAAGCCCACGAGACCGGCGTAGAGCAAGGCCGTGGTGCGAAGGTCCTTATAGACATACTCACCGATGTAAACCAGGTCCACAGCGATCCAAAGCCACCAACTGGCCGAGTGTTTGCGCGCCTGCCACCAACTGGCGACCAGGCTGTAACTGGTGAGCGTGGCGTCCAAATGGGGCAGGGCCGCGCCGATGCGCACCATGAGCCAGCCAAGAAGCACGCTGCCGACCGCGCCGGCCGCCAGGCCACCCAACCAGCCGCGAAGGCCGAGAGGCTCCACGCGGACCTCGCCCTCCTCGCGCACTCCCCGGGCCCAGTGCCACCAGCCATAGAGCGTGAAAGCGAGAAAGAAGACCTGGAGCAGCGAATCGGAGAAGAGGCGCGCACGGTAAAAGACGTCAAGGTAGAGCAGGTCCGCGAGCAGCACCACGGGCCAACACCAGAGAGTGCGGCGCGTGGTGAGCCAGATGCCGACAACGGTGGTGATGGTGCCCGCAATCTCCAGCCAATTGGCGACGAGGTAGTACGCGATCACGCTCCAGATCATCGAGCCCCAACTTCCTGCGCCCTTGTCGCACGCTTCGCGGCCCATTGGTCGATCGCGTCCAGCAGCTTGCGCCCGCCGGGAGAGTGAAACCAGCGCGCATGGCCGACGAGGTAATCGATGGATGCGACGCGGGCTTTTTCCGGAGCGTGGAGAGCGGCGAGGAAATAGTCGGCCTCCGTGAGCGCGAACTCGGCGTGGCAGAGAGCCGTGATCGGAGCCAGAGCCGCGGCTTCCGCCGCTGTGAGTGGACGAATCGAATCGTAGCCATCGAGAAGCGCTTCAAGATGATCGAGGTGGATGGGCAGGTCCCTGGTCTGGGCAGAATCCAGGGTAAGCTCGAGCCACTCGACGATGTTGCGCTCGATGGCCTGAGCAATGTCGTGCACAGCGTTGGTGCGGTCGGCGAGGCCGAAGTCGATGATGGCGACGGCGTGCGCATCAAGGCCCGCATCGCTCCAGAGCAGGTTGGAGGCGTGCAGATCGTTGTGCGTCCAGAGAGAGGGCAATGCGGGCAGAAGCGGGCGGAGAGCGGCATGAAAGGGCGCCAGCAATTCCAGGGCTTCGTCGCAGCCGCGCCGGGCATCTGGATCGCGTGCCAGCGCAGGACGGGCAGCAAGGTAGCGCTCGATTTCCGCCTGCGGGTCCGCCGCCGCAAAGATGGTAAAGCTCGCGACCAGAGGCCGAGGGGCGCGACGGGGCGCATTGAATCCTTGCGCGGCAAGGTGCAGGCGGGCCAGAGCCTGTCCGGCAGAATAGGCGTGGCTCGCGGAGAAAAACGGGGTCCAGGAGATCGCGTCCGCATAGAGGTCCACGCCGTTGGGCACTTCGTGGACTTCGTAGCTCCATGCGCCACTCTCAATCGCCGTCTCGCCCTCGGCGGTGGCCAAGACGCGCGGGACCGGCGCGCCATGAGCAAGCAGATGAGCGAGGAAACGATGCTCTTCCAGCAGGCCTTCGCGGTTGCGCACGGAGCGGGGATGGCGCTTGACGAAGACCGGCCCGCTGCTGGTGGCAACCACGCTGGCCGCGGAAAACGGGCGCGGGCTGACGGTGAGAATCGCGGTGGGCTGGCCGCAGGAGGGGAACGGCTTGAGCAGCGCGCGCACTTCGCGCAGGGTGAGCGGCGGCCAGTCCGGTTTGACCAGCGTGCCGTCCAGTCCGTGCGTCGTTGCGGTTGCCGTCATTGTGCGTCCTCTGCTTTTGTGGGGCCTTAGAAAGTGTAATGCGCGGAGAGGCGGACCGTGGTGGGAGCGCCCTGGTGGATGAAGGTGTCGCCGTAGTTGGCGCCGGTGTCTTTCCAATAGCGCTTGTCCAGAATGTTGTCGGCAAAGAGGCGCAAGGTGACGCGGCCCTGTTCGCCGCCGGGCATGTAGCGCGCGCCGAGGTTGAAGAGGTTGTAGCCGGCGACGCTGACCTGGTCATCGCGCGTGGCTTCCTTGCGGCCGGTGTAACTCCAGCCCGGCATCAGGTGCAGGTTGCGGGCGCGGGGCAGGGCCAGGTCGGCAAAGAAGGTGGTGTGCAGATGCGGCACGTTGAGCACCTGCTTGTTGTCGTAAGAGGGCGTGCCAGTCTCAGTGGAGATGGCGCGCATGGCGGTCGCGGAGCCGCTCAACTGGATCCAGCTCGCGGCCTTGCCCTGCGCATTCAACTCGATGCCGTCGTGGGTTTCGTGGCCCTGCGCTTCAAAGCAGAGGTCGCCGGGAGAGACAAACAGGCCGCTGTCGCAAACGCTGTCGGGGGCCTGGATCGCCTTGGGGTAGAAGAAGGGCTGGCGCATGCGGAAGAGGTCGGCGGTCAAGAGGATTCCGTGCTCGTATTTGACGCCGACCTCGGACTGGCGCGTGAAGAAGGGGTCCAGAAAGAGGTTGGCGTTATCGACCCACCAGGCAGCCTGCGGACCCAGCGAAAGCAGCACTCCGTAATTGCCGTAGAAGGTGAACGGATGCGTGCCGGCGCCGAGTTGCGGCGTGTAGGTGGCGGCATACTGGGGGAGCCAGAGCGAGCGCGGCGCGGTGTAGTTGAAGTCGCTGACCCGGACGTAGCGGCCGCCTGCCTGCAGCATCACGCCGCCAGGGAGATGGGCGCGGTCCTGGACGATGGCCGATGACTGATGGTTGAAGTCGGCCAGCGTGGAGGGAGGCGCGACTTGGTAGGGACTTTCCGGCGCGTAGACCACGTTGGGCTGGTAGATGTTCTCGACGCCCAGGGGCGTGTAGACGGTGGCCGGCGAGAGGTCCACCGAGCGATGAAAGAGCGAGCCGCCCGCCACAAAATCGTGCGCCACCGGGCCAGTTTTGAAGTGGCCCTGGAGGAGCACTTCGCCGAGAGCATCGATGCGTAACTCGCCGGGGCTGCGGTAGTCGTAGATTTCATAGCTGCCGTCGGGGCAGAAGAAGTAGGCCGGGGAGTTGGGGCAGAGCGAGTTGCCGTTGGCGTCCAGAGCCGAGCCGTAGGGCCAGATCACGTTGTCGTCGATGAGCGAATGGCTGTAGGAGCCTGCCAGGCGCGCGGACCAATGAGAGTTGAAGGTGTGGAGCAGGCGCGAGCCGGCGTTGAAGACATCGAAGGTGTTGGGCTTGGACCAGGATTGAGCGCCCAGCATAAGCGAGGGGAAGGCGCGCGTGGGGACTTCGGTTCCACCGAGCAGTTGATAGCCGGACTCGGAACGCTGGACCTTGTGCTGGTACTCGAAATCGGCAAGCAGAGTGGTGGTGGGAGCCAACTGCCATGCACCGTCGGCAGCGCCTACGCCGCGCCAGCCGTTGGCGTCCTGCACATAGGTGTGCATGTTTTCGCCGGCCAGGTTGATGCGCAGGCCGGAGCTTTTGGGGCTGTCAAAGAGGCGCCCCAGGTCGAGTGCACCGTAGGAGGTGCCGCGGTGGTCGGTGGCGACGTCGACGGCCTGAACCCTGAGAATCGGCTTGGTGACAAAGTTGATGACGCCACCGGCCGAGGCCACGCCGCTCTCCACGCCGGCAATGCCCTTGACGAATTCGATGCTCTGCTTGTTTTCGAAGGGCACATCCTGTTCGCCGGCGATGGTCATGCCGTTGATTTGCAGGCCGGTGGCGAGGTCGATGGGAAAACCGCGGATTTCGTAGTCGCCGTAATAGCCCACTGGGGCGTAATCCTCGACGATAGAGGCGTCGTTTTTGACCACGTCAGAGAGCACGCGCGCGCCCTGGTCGTTGAGCAGGGCGCGCGTGGCCACGGACATGGAGAGAGGCGTTTCCTGCGCGGTGACGAAGGCGCCGTCGAGGCTGCCGAAATCGACATTGTCGGGAATGTAGGTGTTTTTGACCTCGGCGTGCACCACGACGGTAGTGGTGACCGGCGCAATCTTCTGCGGAGCCGGGCTGGAGGGCGAAGAGGGTGCGGTCTGTGCAAACGCGCCGAGGGAAATCGCCAGACAGACGAGCGCCATCAAGCCCAGCGACCTTCCGAGCCGGCGTGGGGCTGAAACTGAGCCGGGCTGCAGTTCGACACGCAGGGGCGCGTTTGCTTGCGGTGGGAGAGATGAATCTGCGAGGCGGGCCAGAACGGCTTTTGCGGCTTTGGACATGGGTTCCCCTTGTTTCCAACTTCATGAAACAAAGGAACTCACGCTGAACATGGAGGAAGAAAGCCCGAAGGCCTCGGAAACTTCCCACGCCGGTATTATCCGGATCGGGTTCTAGGGTATTTCTCAGCCCCAACTCTTGGAGCACCCCTGTTTCAATAGTGTGATTGAAACACTCGCGGCGCGTATTTGCAAACGAAAGTTGCGGTGCGGGCCGAATTGAGGCTGGACCGGGAGGCCGGAATTTTGGCCGCAAGACTGGGTTGCGAGGCAGACGCGGAGAGGCGGTTGGCAATTAATTCTTGGCCTCAAGGGACAGTCGGATTATGATGAAAAAACCGCAAGAAAACCGCACGCGGCCTGGATGGATTCGCACGGCGTGGAGTTACCGCCGAGCGAGACCAATTTTCTCGCGAAATCGCCGCGTAACGCCTCATTCGAGACGTTACATTTGAACTCGAAACACATAAAAGATGCGAAGAAAGATCGTCTCTTCCGTGAACTCCTCTTGAAAGGTACATCCATGCTCAGCTTTTGTTCCCCTGCCCGCTTTCGCCACACCGTTACCTGGCGGCTTCTGCTGACCTTCTGTTTTCTGGCGGCTGCCTGCGGCCCGCTGCAGGCCCAGTCGACGTTTGGTTCCATCCTCGGCACAGTGCACGACTCCTCCGGCGCGCTGGTTCCCGGCGCCCATGTGACGCTGGTGAACACCGGCACCTCTTCTTCCCGCGCCATGACGACGGACGAGCAGGGAAACTACGCCTTCAAGAACATCGATGTGGGCCGCTATGAGCTGACCATTGCCGCACCCGGCTTTCAGACGGCGTCGCTGCCTGAGATTCTGCTGACCGCGCGTGAAGCTCGCCGCATGGACGCTACTCTCAGCCTGGGCTCAGAGACGCAAACCGTCATCGTCATCGACAATCCCACTCCGGTGATTACCACCGACGTGTCGAACCTGGCCGAGACCAAGGTGGGCGACGAACTGGTGGAGCTTCCCGTGGCTATCTACTCGCGCTCCACAGGCTCGACCAGTCCCATTTCGACGCTGACCACGGAGGCCGGCGTGGAGACCGACGACAGCGGCAACCTGGCCGTGATGGGCGCCACCGCGGCGCTGCTGAGCGTGACCATCGACGGGATTTCGTCGGTGGGCGTGGAATACTCAGGGCCGGTGAACGAGATGTTTCCCTCCTTCAACTCGATCGAGGAGATTCGGGTTTCCGAATCGAACAACAATGCGGAGTTTTCGGGCGTCGCCGACATTACCACGGTTTCCAAGTCCGGCACGAGTCACTTCCACGGTGGACTCTTCGAGAACCACGAGAATACGGTTTTCAATTCCGACAATACCTTCGCGCTGAGCAAGCCGAAGATCATCATGAATGACTTTGGCGGCACGCTGGGCGGACCGCTGAAGATGCCCTATCTCTTCAGCCAGAGCAATCCATCGTTCTTCTTTATCAGCTTTGAGGGCCTGCGGCTGCCCCGCGAGACGCCCATCCTGCTGAGCGTGCCCTCGAACGAGATGCGGAGCGGCAACCTGACCAACTATCTCGCCGGCCAGGGCGTTTCGTCGATCTACGAGCCGGACGGCGTGACGGCGATCGATCCGGCCAACGTGCCGGTCAGCCCTATCTCCGCGAAGCTGTTGAATGTTCTGATGCCCACGCCCAACTACGGCGCAGACGGCGCATTCGCCAATAACTACCAGGTCAACTTCCCTTCCCCGATCTCGGCCAACCAGGGCGATGTGCGGCTGGACCGCACGCTCTCGTCGAAGCAGACCGTCTTTGCGCGCTTCTCCTACAAGAACCGGCAGGTGCAGACCGCCCCCTCCGCCGCATGCACCTTTACGTATTGCGCTGAGGCGGGCAGCCCACTGCAAGGGGCGTACAACACGCCGGAGATTGACGAAGGACTGACCTTCGCGCATAACTACGTGCTGTCGACCACGCTGCTCAACGAATTCCGCGGCGGCTTCAACGCTCAACACACCTCGGAGACGCAGAGTTACTCCACCAACTCGCTTCTGGCCCAGACCGGACTGAGCGTACCGCAGCCCGACACCGCATGGTCCGAAGCGCCGCAGGTACTGATCAACGGCTTCATGTCCACGGGCGCGGGTAACCCAGGGATGCAGCGCGGCCAGATTATTCAGGCGCTGGACAACGTGACCTGGACGCATGGAGCGCACACTTTCAAGTTCGGCGCGGACTTCAAGCGGCTGACCGACCACGACGACAACGTCTTCGGCAACTACCGCTCGGGATGGTATGTCTTCAACGGCGATTCCAGCGTCGGGAGCGCCATCGGCGATCCCTACACTTCATTCCTGCTCGGCTATCCGGATTACACCGAAGTAAGTTCGACCAACAAGCCCACCATGGACGGCCATGGCTACCAGTACGCCGTTTTTGGTCAGGACGACTGGAAGATCGCGCCGAATCTGACGTTGAATGTGGGTCTGCGCTACGAGTTGCACCCACCCATCCGCGAGATTCACGCGAACACCGCGACGTTCATGCCGAACTGGACGGGAGTCGGCTCGGACGGCACGACGCAGGTGAACGGCGCGGTGGTGGTTTCGAACGCCGGGGCACTCGCTTCCAAGTCCCAGGACTTTGCCAACGCCATCGCGCCCACGCCGATTCTGACGGCTGCGCAGGCTGGAATTCCGGAGACCCTACGCTACACGGACAAGACCGGCCTGGGGCCGCGGCTCGGCTTCGCCTGGCGTCCTCGCGGCAACGACAAAACCGTTGTGCGCGGCGGCTGGGGACGCTTCCTCGAATCGCCCATGGGCTTCTCCCTGGTGGCAGGCTGGGCGGTTCACTCGAGTTATGTAGCCACTTATAACCAGGATTACCAATCGGATGGCGCCACGCCGTTGCTCTCCTTCGCTAATCCCTTCAATACGGCCGCGGGATCGACCTCAGGAACCGCGGGCTTCTACTACGCCTTCCCGATCCACTACAAGGACCCGACAGTGCAGCAATGGAATCTGACCCTGGAGCAGGACCTGGGGCACAGCATGGGGGTGCGCGTTTCTTATACGGGCAGCCACGGGCAGAACCTGGAAGGCATGGTGGACCTGAACCAGGTGCAGCCCAACACGCTGGGCTACACCAATGTGCAGGGGCAGCGGCCTTATCCCTCCTGGAGCGTGATTCAGAGCGTCCAGAACATTGCCGAGAGCAACTACTCGAGCGCGGCTGTCGAGCTTTCGCGGCATAGCAGCAAGGGGTTGACTTTCGATCTGAGTTACGACTTTACCCGCGATCTTTCGAATGCTGGAGGAGCCACGCCGAATGCCTTTGCGGTGGCCGGCGGCACTTACCTTACCGACCGCTCCCATCCCGGCCTCGACTACGGCAACGTGATCTATGACCGCAAGCAGCGTTTTCTGGCGACCTATCTCTATAACTTGCCCTTCGGCAAAGGGGCGCGCTGGCTGACCAACGGCGCGCTGCTCAACCGGCTGGTGGGCGACTGGCAACTGGCTGGCGTCACCATTCTACAAACCGGCCCGTTCCTCACGCCGTACGAGCAGTCCGTGGATCCGGCCAACACCAACATCCTGACCACGATCGGGCAGGCGCGGCCGGACCAGTTGGCGCACGTTTCGCTCTACGCGCCGCACCGCACCACGACGCAGTGGCTCAACCCGGCGGCGTTTCCTTACATGAACCTGCAGGACGGGAGCGGAAACGGCATCGGGCGCTTTGGCAATGCGCCGGTGGGCGGAGTGGTGGGTCCTGGAACCGCCGATTTCTCGCTCTCGCTGATGAAGAACTTCGCGGTCACCGAGAAGTCGAAGTTCCAGCTTGGGGTGGAAGCCGCCAACGTCTTCAACCATCGCAACTACGAGCCACCCAACATGCAAGTGGATTCGTCGGCGTTCGGCTCCATCACGGCGCTGCAAACCGCAGAAGGGGCGGGGCCGCGGAGTTTGGAAGTTTCGGGGCGGATTAACTTCTAACTGCGGTTGCTTCAAAGGAGTGAACGTAGAAGGGCCGTGGAGCGAATGCTCTGCGGCCTGTTTTTTTTGGATAGAACCCGCGAGAGACAATCCTCCGCGGCTAAAGCCGCGCTGATGATGCCGGCTTTGTGCGGTGGTTGAGCCCCCCGCCTCCCTCCGGGACGAAGATAGCCGGCTACACCGACTTCTACAACGCCACTCGGCCGCGCTCCAGCCTGAGAGCGCTCACACCCGATCAGGTATACTTCAACCGTCCGCCAGAGGCACTGGCGGGGATAACCGGAGTGAAGCAGGCCGCGGAGATGACAGCTTGTGGAATCAAAAAGACGACTTTCACATTACCACTGCCATGACGAATACGAACACTGAACAGTTCTACCACTTATTGATCGGGCCCCATTGTGTTGCGACGGAGAGAGGGAAAGAACAACCGCAGATCCTTCGACTCCGCACGCTTCGCTCAGGATGACAGCTCTGTGACAGTGCAATTGTTTGGGGCCCGATCAGTAGGACCTACTGTGAAACTGTCCAAACTACCGGGACCAGCACAATCCTGCTCCAGCGGATCGGCTCATTTGAAAGGACTCGTTCAATGCATCGTCGCCACTTCCTGAAGACCGCCGCAATGGCTACTGCGGCGTCAATGTGTGTTTCGCGCGGCGGGGCTGCGCCGCAGGCTGACGCATTCATCGAGATCATGGCGGATGAGGGACTTGGGGAGATTTCACCGCTTCTTTATGGACAATTTACCGAACATATCGGCGGCGTGATTTACGACGGGTTGTGGGTCGGCGAGCATTCGAAGATAAGAAACTACCATGGTCTTCGCGCCGAGCTGGTAGATCATCTCAAGAAGATCCATGTACCCATCGTTCGATGGCCCGGTGGATGCTTTGCAGACAGCTATAACTGGCGTGACGGCGTCGGTCCGCTCGCAAAGCGCCCCCGGCATGCAAACTTCTGGGAAGTGGAGCCCGATGCTCAACGCCTGCACGAGCAGGGACCGCAGATTTTTGAGCCGAATGAATTTGGCACGGATGAGTTCGTGCGTTTCTGTCAGTCGATTGGGGCAGAGCCCTATCTTGCCGCAAATGTTCGCAGCCTTCCGTCCCTGGAGTTTGATCACTGGGTCGAATATTGCAATTCGCCCGCCGGTTCAACTTCTCTGGCAGAGCTCAGAGCAGAGGGAGGGTCTCATGATCCGTACAAGGTGCGCTGGTGGGGTGTGGGCAACGAAAGCTGGGGATGCGGAGGTAACTTCCTGCCGGAGGATTATGCCTCGGAGTTTCGCCGGTACTCTACATGGATCCCGAGTTTTGGAGTAGATCTACAGCTTGTCGGGTCGGGCCCGAACGACAACGATCTGGATTGGACGCATCGGTTCTTCGAGAATATCTTCGGCTCGAATCATCCCTACGACAATCGTCACTTCAAAGGGTGGTCCGTTCATCATTATGCAGCTCATGGTGAACAGGCCCTGCGCTTCGAAGACTCAAGCTGGTACCAGGTATTGAAAGAATGCGACTATGTGGAACAAATCATAGAAGACCAATGGTCTGTCATGGGCCAATACGATAAAGAGCATCGTGTACGTCTGGTAGTGGACGAGTACGGCCCGTGGTACATGGAAGGGACGGAATTGGATCCGACCCATATCTTCGGTCAGCAGGTGACTGTGCGAGATGCGCTGGCCACAGCTCTGACGCTGGACACCTTTAATCGGCACCCCGAAAAAGTGTGCATGGGAACCAATGCGCAGTTGGTGAATAACATCAATGCGTTATTCCTGTGCCACGAAGACAAGTTTCTTGCTACGCCGAATTATCACGTGTTTGGAATGTATGCCGTTCACCAGGGAGGACAGGCATTGCGCGCCAACTTCTCTGCCCCGAACATCCACTTTAACCACGAGGGCAAGAGTTCCACCCTGTGGGGTCTGAATGGTTCGGCTTCGCGCAAAGCGAACGTCATTACGGTGACGGCTGTGAATGCGGATGCGCACTCTCCCAAGTTGACCCGTTTGAAATTGCGCGGAATGAATATCCAGCAAGTGACGGGCACCGCACTTTTTGCGGCAGACATGCACGATCACAATACGTTTGAAGATCCGACCGCCGTGCAGCCGGCTACCCTTCGTGCAGATTTGAGCGGGGGTGAAGTGAACGTGACCATCCCGGCCGGGTCCCTGGTAAAGCTTGAGTTGACGGTGGGATAGTTGGTGGCATTCAAGGTTCCGGGGAAATGACCGCTTTTCCAAGATCCGCGCCTTCGCCGTTACCTCCGTTTCCTGTACACCTGTTGCAACGATGCGGTAGACTCGTCGCTGTCCAAAAATCTCCAGGATTGAGGCGCCGGTTCTTCGGGCGCGACGAGAAACCGACCATGGCCGTGGAGTTGAGCATCGTGATGCCCTGCCTGAACGAGGCAGAGACCCTGGCCGCCTGCATAGGGAAAGCGCAGAGCTATCTTCGCCGTTCTGGCGTGAGCGGCGAAATCGTGATTGGGGACAACGGGTCGACGGATGGGTCGCAGCAGATTGCGGCCCGGCTGGGGGCGCGGGTGATTCCCATTCCCATTCGCGGCTACGGGGCGGCGCTCTACGGGGCGATTACGGCGGCGCGCGGGCGCTACTGCATCATGGGCGATTCGGACATGAGCTACGACTTCGAGAACCTCGACGGATTTGTGCAGAAGCTGCGCGAGGGCTACGACCTGGTGATGGGAAACCGCTTCAAGGGCGGCATCGAGCCAGGCGCCATGCCGTGGAAGAACCGCTACATCGGCAACCCGGTCCTTTCCTGCATTGGCAAGATTCTGTTCCACGCGACGGTGGGAGATTTTCATTGCGGCCTGCGGGGATTTTCGAAAGCCGCGTTCCAGCAGATGGATTTGCGCACCACGGGGATGGAATTCGCCTCGGAGATGGTGATCAAGGCCGAGCTGATGGGTCTGCAGATGACCGAGGTTCCGACCACGCTCAAATGCGACGGCCGCTCGCGCCCGCCGCATCTGTTGCCTTATCGCGACGGCTGGCGGCATCTGCGCTTCATGCTGCTGTTTAGCCCGGCGTGGCTGTTTCTTTTTCCAGGGTTGGCCATGATGCTGCTGGGCGGGGTGGTGGGCGGCATGATCCTGGCGCGGCCCATTCGCCTGAACGGAATACAACTGGACCTGGACACCATGATCTATTGCATCACCTTTCTGGTAGCGGGATTTCAGGCGATACTCTTCTGGTTTCTCTCGCGAATGTACGCGCTGCAGGAGGGGCTCTACCCGGAGACCGCGGCAGACCAGCGCTACGCAGGGCTGATCACCCTGGAGCGGGGCTTGGCGGCTGGAGTCGCAATGACGCTGGCAGGCTTGGCCGCGGCCGTCTATGCAGTGTGGGAATGGAAGCAGCATGGCTTTGGCGACCTGGACACGGAATGGATCGCCAGAATCGTGATTCCCTCGTCGGTGGCCATTTCCCTGGGGATGGAAATTGTGCTGTTCAGCTTTCTGCTGAGTACTTTTGGGCTTCATGCGCGGCCCTGCCTGGCGATGGCCGAGGCGCTGGACGAGGAGCGGGAAGAGGCGGCCGCGGTGCGTTAATGCCAGGTGAAGGCAATGTCCGGGCAAGGAACTTCGCTCCGGGCCGTTGCGTAACTTGATTTGGAGAGATTCCCCATGGCTCATCGCTTTGCCATCCTGTGCCTGCTTGCCGCCGCATTTGCGGTGTGCTCCACCCCTGCCCGCGCGGACCGGGACGCCGTCCAGTTTGGGTCGAACATCAACGTGAGCCACGACGCCACGGTGCATGATGCGGTGTGCTTTTTCTGCAGCGTGAATGTCGAAGGCAAGGTCGATGGCGATATCGTGGTCTTCTTCGGGAACGTCCGCCTTTCCGGCGAAGCGCGACACGATGTGGTCAACTTTTTCGGCACGGTGACCGTGGGAGACAACGTCTTGATCAAGAACAACCTGGTCAGCATGTTTGGCTCGATCCGGGCGGGCGAGGATGTATCCGTCGGTAGGGACATGGTGGCGATCTTTGGAAGCGTGCATGCGCCGGAGTCGATCTCGGTGGGCGGCGATCGCGTGGTACAGCCAGGATGGGTCTTCGGGTTTCCGTTGCTGCTCACCTTCCTGGTGTTCATCCTGCTGGTGCGCGAATATCGTGCTCACCGCCGGCGGCAGTTGCTGAGGGGCTATCAAATCCCGCCGCAGCCGTAAGTCGGGAATACCTTTCGAGGTAAAAAGCTGTAGGCTGAAGCCATGAATGCGATTGCCGGTCAAAGTCCGCGCGCGCTGCGCATTGTGCTGCCCGGCGGCAGCGGACAGGTGGGTGAGGCGCTGGCGCGCCACTTCCAGGAGCACGGCCATCATGTGACGGTGCTGACCCGCGGTCCCTATGCGGCGCAATGGCAGACCGTTCACTGGGATGGCGAGAGCGCGGGCCCATGGACCGAGTACCTGGAAGGCGCCGACGTCTGCATCAACCTCTCAGGGCGCAGCATCAACTGCCGCTATACCGAAGAAAACCGGCGCGCCATCTATGACTCGCGCATCCAGACCACGCGGCTGCTGGGCAAGGTGATTGCCGGACTGGCCGACCCACCCCGGCTGTGGATGAATGCCTCGGCAGCCACGATTTACGAGCGCGCCGTGGGGGCTGACCGGGTGGACCTACCGCTCGACGAGGCGAGCGGAAAATTGGGTGGCGAGGGAACAGGGCGGCTCACCGGGACGGACGCGCGCGCGTTCAACCTGCGCGTAACCAGGGACTGGGAGGCGGCGTTCTACCAGGCCGAAACGCCGCTCACGCGGAAAGTAGCGCTGCGCAGCGGGGTAGTCTTCAGCCCTGTGCCTGGCACGGCTTTTGGCGTGCTGTCCAACTTGGTGCGAGCAAGCCTGGGGGGAACGCAAGGCAGCGGACGGCAGTTCATCCCGTGGATTCACGAGACAGACTACGCGCGGGCCGTCGAGTTTTTGATTGGGCGCGAGGAGTTGGACGGCCCCTTCAACATCACCGCTCCCAATCCACTGCCCAATCGCGCGTTCATGGCGGCGCTGCGCGAGGCGTGGAACGTTCCCAACGGATTTCCAGCCCCTTCGCTCGCCATTCGGCTGGGAGCAATCTTCCTGCGCACCGAGCCGGAGCTGATTCTGGCAAGCTGCCGCGCGGTCCCCGGGCGCTTGCTGGAGGCTGGATTCCGGTTCGAGTTTCCGGAATGGGCGGAGGCGGCGGAAGACCTTGTTCGGCAGTGGAAAGACAGGGAGTAGGGAGTAGGGGAAGATGCTCCCTATTTCATTGGAATCAAACTGGCTTCTTCCTGCGAAGATAATTCAATCACCGACGTTGGGCCCACGGCTTGGCTGCCGGAATGGGTCGTGAGTTTGAATTGCGTCTTGCCTGCGTAGAGAACCGACAGGTCGACTTTGAAGCTTCTCTTCTTCTCCGAGAGATTCTTCAGAGTGAACCCGCCGGCGTCGTATGCATACTTCAGGTCATACCGGGAAATCCTATACTCCACGCTGCCATAACTCTGAATGCGCGGTGTAACAGAGACATCGGCGTCGACCGAATTTGCGATGCCCAGGTATTTTGCAATCAATACCGAGGCGTAAACGTTTGGATATTCGTAATACTTCTCTGCTCCATGCCAGTTCTTTCCGTCAATGTAATAGACATAATCCATGTCATATCTTTCGCCCATGAAATAGTCCTGTTTCGCCGCCTGGAGAGCCACAGCGTCAAGCTGAGTGAAGAGTCTTTTGCGATCTCCACGCGATTCCCAATAGGTCGCATCCCAAAACCAATACCTGCCCGCAGCGCTAAGGTCATACGGGCCACCGCTTCCGATCTCGGATTTGTCGTAGCCGGCAATATCAACTGCCAGAAAACTTGGAAATCTCTGAAATAACGCAATATTCGCATCGATCATCCGCTGGACTGCGCTTGCCTGCACGTCGGATGCGTAGCCAAAGACGACTGGAAGAGCATTTGCCAACAGATGAATATGATCGTGAACGCGGCCATTGCGATCGACCCAGTCAACAAATCTCTGATTCTTTTCATCCCAATAGCCCATGGGAAGGGGCTTAACCAGAGCTGACGCGATTTTCTTTGAGATAGCTGTGTAATAAGTCGATTTGTCTTCCCGGTTTAGAATGCTTTCAATCCTGGCCAACAAGCTGAATGTATATGCGGCGAATGCTCCAGCCTGGGTAACTCGACCATCTTCGATCACCTGATCTTCGTAATAAACATCGGACCATACGCGTCCGTACTGATCGGTATTGGCGATGGTCGCAGAGGCGGCATTCTCCAGATTGGTAAGATTCCTGCGAAGCCAGGAAGTATCTTTGGTGGCTTCATAATAACGCCAGGAGTCTTCCAATACTTCAATGTTTCCAGTCAGCAGAAACATCTCTGCATTTTCCTTGTTATCCAGGCTGTTCCTGCGAACGTGGTACTCGCGAATACCGGAAGGTTGAACCGCGCAAGGAATGCGAAACAACCCTTCGGGGTCGTCGTTCATCAGCTTGAAATCAAGCTCAATCATGCGCCGTACCACATCCAGATCAAGATCGGATCCGACGGCAAGGCGTCCTTTGATCTGAAACTCGTGATCGACATCGGGGTAAGAACCGGCATAAGACTCTGGGTTCAAGGTACTAACGACATAACCGTCGGAGTATGGATAGCTCTTTGCGGTGGTCTTTTCGATGACCGAGGGCAACATGGTGCCCCAATAGAAACTAGCCAGAGTGTTCTCAAGCGCTGCGCCGCCTTCGATATTGAAGGAATAGCGATGATTGAAGCTATCGCTGTGAGGGCGCGCCTCAGACTTGTAAAGTTCAAAGTCACTGGCATCTATGTTAGTGCTTAACACAGCGTCGAGCCGGGCGGAGATTGAACCGCCGTTTCGCAGCTTAATGTACCAGGAATTTTCCTTGGAGAAAGGATCGACGGGCAGCACCCAAAAATTGGTGTTGACATTGACATGGCTGCCTGCGGCACTGAGCGGCAAGACCCACCACTGGCCGGCTTCGCGGTTCATTCCAACGCCCTGGCTGGACTTGAAGACCATCCTTACCGGCGAACTGCTGTCTTTCCTTGTAACAATGTAATGATCACCGGCTGTTGCAATATCTGCGTTCTCGACCGACTGAAGAATCCCCCTGGTTTGCCCCAGTCCATCTACGCCTCTCAATGAAACATTGATCTGCGCCTTTAAGAAAACTGCCATGCCCAGGAACAAAAACAATACAACCGATCTCCTCACCGGAATCTTCCCTTTCCGAAATGATTCTTACTCTTTTGATGGCGAGAGTTTTCTTGCGATTGATCCGGTTCTATTGGATGGATGCGGAGCGGGGCAAGGTCTGTCCAGGAGCCTTCGACCTTGCCGCCCACAAACTCCCTACGCCTTGCTCTCCTACTTCTTTGCCGGAGTAATGTCGGTGACGGGCAGGTCCCAGTGAGAAAGAAGGATCTCAAAGCGGTGCTGCTCTTCCTTCTTGTACGTCGCCTGGTCAGGCCATAACTCCTTGATCAGGGCTTCTTCGTCGGGATTGGAAGTAGTGGCGAGCGTCGAGTTTTTATAGCGAATGGTTACGCGATAGTCCCAGCGGCCATCCTCGGTGGTGTGGTAGGCCGGGGTTTCGATTTTGAGCGCGACGATGCGGCCGGTGGCCTGGATTTTCTGCAGCAGAGGGTAGTGATTTTTAAGGAAGAGATCGAGAAACTCCGCCTGATGGCCCCACTGGCACTTGTAGTAATACTCGACGGTGTAGGGCTGGTCGGCGCCGCCCTGGGGCGGAGCACCCTGGGCCAGAAGCGGAGCGGTGAACGAAGCGGCAAGAACCACGGCGAGAACGGCGAAGAGAATCCTGCGCATGAAGCCTCCTTCGAAAAACGATTGCCGCCATTGTAGCGTGGATGCGCCTGGGAAATATTTTTGGGGGGTGACGGAGGCGGACGCGGCCTTGAGATGAGCCGACCGCCAGAACTCCGGCGACCTTTCCCGGTACGGACGCGTTCGATTGGATAAACTTGAAAGAACGCACAACATCACGGAGCCGCCTTGCATAACGGAAAAGAAGAACGCATCGTTCGCCCTGCACAGAATGTTTTCGGAAGCCTTCGCCTGCCGGGAGATAAATCGATCAGCCACCGCTACGGAATGCTGGCCGCATTTGCGGAGGGCACTTCGCGCTTCAGCAATTTTTCGACTGGGGCGGATTGCGCCTCGACGCTGAGCTGCATGGAGGCTCTGGGCGCGAAAGTGCGCAGGCTGGAAGAC
>Ga0255355_1000142_pt1 | contig 48973 bp, 27 predicted proteins | sample HBST75metaG_FD_189943 | JGI IMG/M metagenome (GOLD analysis project Ga0255355, IMG submission 189943) | Peat soil microbial communities from Stordalen Mire, Sweden - H.B.S.T75 | ecosystem: Environmental > Terrestrial > Soil > Wetlands > Peat | place: Sweden: Norrbotten County, Stordalen Mire...
ACGCGCAATCGGTTTGGGGCGCTGCGAGAATTCCGATGCGGCCGTATGCAGATCCATCAGCGCGCGCAGGTTTGCGCCATTTACGCATCCCCAGCCGACATTCGCTACGTCCATGTTTTCGGTGTATTCGAGAAGAAGATTCTCGGTGAGCGTCGACGCGGCGCTCAAAGGGCCGCGCAACTCCGCGAGGTGATCTCCGGGTCCGGACGTGAGCTTGGCCGGAATCTCCAGAATGGACTGCCGGTTTGCCGCAGGCGTCGCAGGATGCCCGCAATGCCCGAGAATTCTGTCCAACTCGGTGAGCTGTGTGCGATTGGCCTCAGTAGGATTGTCGGGATTGCCTCCGATGCGTCCGCTAATGGCGGCAAGGGCCAGCGCCGGATCGAGCGAAGCGTGATGCGCTCCAAGCGGATGGAAGAGTTTATCCCGCGTGCCTTCCCCCATTCCCTTCACCGCCGGCGCACACCCCGGAAATAATCCGGCCGCCAACGCTCTTCCGGTTTCTCGCGTGCGTTGGTCGGAGTCGGCATAAAACGTGACGTGCTCCGCATCCTCGCAACCAGTCGCGGAGAGCAGACCTTCGCCGGAAAGCAGCAGGCGGTCATAGGCACCGAAGATTTGCATCAACTGATAGCCGTGCGCGGTGAGATAGCCGGGAGGCACATCCCAATCGGGCCAGGATGCAGCAGAGTACGCGTTGTATTGAGCCGGCTTGCCGGTCGGGGAGCGCACCCCGTGCCGGCTTAGGTAGACAACGAAATTGAGTTTCTCAGCTGGGTTCGGCGAAGCAGTGTATGCCGTTTGTGCTGGTAGTGAAGCGGAGAGGATAGCCAGCAAGCCGGCAACGTAAAGAAGACGCGGTGTCATACAATTCCTCGTTGTGAACGCTGCCGAACGCTGTAAGGCCTGGGACTTGACACTGCAGGATACCGTACCGGTCCGGAATCAAAACATCTCTCGTAAATAACGGGGTACGCGTCCTTGGCAATGACGAATACCCCGTACTCGGACTCACAGTTTGTGCGGGATTACTTCTCGCCGCCCACGAAAGTGTACCGCAGGCCGCCAGTGTAAGTAGGCTTGTAATACTCGCGCTGGTTTACGAATTGGGTGCTGCCCTGGTAGTAGCCGAAGACTTCGTTGTTCAGGTTGAGGCCGACTACCTTGGCGCTAAGGCCGCGCCAGATGCGATAGCTGGCCTGGGCATCCACCTGATAGTGAGGGAGCGTCCATATATCGCCCGAAGGGCCAGTCGGGCCGAGGCCGCTGGCATCGGAGCCCGCAACCAGAGCAGGCGAGATGTAGCTGTACTGGAATACGCTCGGGCCGTCGTAGGCAAAGCCCACGCGCGCGGAGAGACGATTTCTGTCATAGGAGGGGCTCATCCTCCAGGTGCTGGTCGGCTGGTCGATGGTGCGCGGCTGATCGAGACGCAGCGGAAGGCCCTTCTCTTGCGAGTTGCTGTAGCCGTAGTTGGCGTTGATGCCGAAGCCGCCCAGTACTCCCGGCAGGAAGCTCAGGTGCTGCTCGTAGCTGGCCTCAAAACCGTAGATGTGTGCATTCTGGCCATTCACAGTCATGGAAATTGCATCCCCGGGGTAGCTCGAGATAACCGCCAACTCCGCGGGCGGAATGGAACCTGCAGGAAGGCTCGCAAGGTTAAGGTTGCCCGGGATGGAAGTCGGAACTTGCGGTGCAGCCAATTGCTTGAAGAAGAAGCCCACCTGAATAAGCCCCAGCGGATGCAGCGAGGTCTCGTAGAGCAGGTCGTAGTTGTTGGCGTGTTCCGGACGGAGAGCCGGGTTGCCGATAGAGACCGAAATCGGGCTGGCTGTGGAGTCTTCAGTCACATACGGAACCAGCAGATATGGCGTCGGCCGGGCAACGCCGCGAGCGTAAACAGCGCGTAGAGCAGAGTCCCGAGTGAGAGAGTAGCGCAACTGCACGTCGGGCAGAACGTCAAGATAGGAAGGGTTGTTCTGGACCGCCTTGACTACCCACTGTTCGCCGCTGCCGGTATAAGTTGTCAAACCGCACGCCTGTGCGCCTGCGAGATTCGAGTAGTAGCAAAGCGTGTGGCCAAGGGCGTTCATCTGCGTGTTTTCAAAGCGCAGGCCGGTCTGCAAATGGAGCCTGCCAAGGTCAACGGTGTTCATCATGTATCCGGCGGTAACCTGTTCGACGAAGTCAAAGAGATTGGGAGCGGTATCTCCCGCTGTCTTGATCTGGTCCACATTGCCCGAGAGGTTGGCCATCGTGAAGGCAACGACTTTGTTGAAGTCCGAGACGGGGCCGAAGTTGCCGCCGAAGAAGTTTCCGTCAAAGTAATTGTTGTTGTGGAATCCGCTCTGCAATGCGGCCATGGTGTAGGACGAGGTGCCAGCGCCGGTCAGCGCCCATCCGTCATAAACGGTTTCGGTGGCGTCTTGCGCCTTGTGGCCGTTTGAGAATTTGAAACCCATCTCGAACGTTGAAAAGTGGGAACCAAGAGTGTAGTTGCGGGCATACGAAGAGGCCGCGGTCAGATTAAGTTGGGAGTCCTTGCCGGTCGAGGTGGTCAGATCCTGGAAGACCCAGTTGGACGCTGTCAGGAGCGGTGAGGTGGCCGAGGTGTCGCAAGTCCCGAAGTGGGGATGGTAAGGATCCGCCGCGCCCGTCAGGCTGTAATCGCAGGTGTTGCCCAGGGAAGGGCCATTCCATGCGAAGTCCGCCTTGGGATTGCCCGCCGAGTCGACTTCATAGGAGTATGCGGCGGAAGCATTCGCTGTAAACCAGGACTTTGTGCCAACGTGACGCCCGCCCAGAATAAGTGTTCCCACTGAAGCGTTGGGGCGCTTGCTTGAGGTGTAAAAGGCGGGAGCCTTCGCGGCTTTGCTGCTGTAAACACCGGGGGCCGAGAGTACCTGCGAAACGGGTTTGTAGTACCACTTGTCGCCCCAATCTCTTAAGTCGGAGTAAATGCCGTTGGCATAGAAACTGGTGCTGTCGTTCAGCTTGTAATCCGCTGCGCCAGACATTCCGTAGCGATACCGATAGTAGCGATAATCGCGGATCGTGTTGCTGTCATAGAAAGGCGCCGCTAAGGTCGAGTAAGGATCGAGTGCGGGCTGGAAGTTATCGATTCCGCGGCCGTTGTAGTCATATGCGCCATTCAGGAGGACGCCGAAGCGCTTGGTTGCGCCGAAGCGCCTTCCCAAGGTAGCTCCCTCCGCGGTAGAAGCGCGGCCATTCATTATGTTGGTGTAGCCGCCGTCTATAAATGCGTCGAAGGTCGGGCGCTCGCCGGCCACCTTGGTACGGATATTCACCGATCCGGCGATACCGTCGGCATCGATGTTGGCGGAGAGAGTCTTGTTGAGTTCAACTGCTTCGATCATCGATGAGGGCAGCACGTCAAGGCGAACCTCGCGGACGGTAGGTTCGGGTGCGGGAATAGTGATTCCATCCACCGTAACATTTGTCAGGCGGGGCTCGGTGCCACGCACCTGGATGTAGACGCCTTCGCCCTCAATCCGGTAGAGCGATACCGAAGGAAGACGCCCAATCGCGTCGGCGGCGTTGGCGTTGGGCAGGCTGACGATGACCTCGGCGGGAAGCACCTGCAGAATATTGTCCGCAGTTCTCGTCTCGTTGATTGATTCCGCCTCGCCATGCGCGCGCTCCGCAGTGACCAGAACGCTCTCGCCGATACTGGCCACATCAAGCTTTATATCAGCATTTTGTACTTGATTTTCGGTCACCTGCACCGCCATTTCTGCGGGCTTGAACCCGACAAAGGAAACGGAGACCGTGTAACTTCCTGCAGGGACCGCCAAGAAGGTGAACTGCCCCTGATCGTCAGTCACGACAACAGCTCCCAAGGGCATCAGCTTAAGTTGCGCTCCCTTGAGAGCGGCCCCAGAAAAGTCTTCGACGGAACCAGTGATGGCGCCTTTAGCAGCTTGCCCAAGGGCCGACAAAGAGAACAATGTCACACACAGCCACAAGCCCACTCCGCGCGCGATCCAAGTTCTTACAATGCAAATCATTATGGTCTTCTCCTGACTCATTCCTGCCGGTGCAGGCGGGTAATCACTGCCAGGAGTATGCGGAGGCAGTCTAATCCCAATCTGAGAATTGCCAGTGGATTTCCGGTATTCATGGACAATTTACAATCGCCGACTAACATCACTTCCAGGAATCAGAGCATGCACGTTCTTGTCGTCGAGGACAAACGCAGCCTTGCTGGACATCTTGGCCGTGCACTCGAGGGCGAAGGCTACTCGGTAACGCTGGCCTATGACGGCGAAGAGGCTTTGCGCCTGGGCAAAACCGGCGCATTCGACGTCATGCTCCTCGATGTAATGCTGCCGCGCATCGACGGCCTCACCGTCATCAGAAAACTGCGCGCGGATCAATTGCGCACACAGGCCATCATTGTTTCCGCGCGGGATACGATGAACGATATTGTGTACGGCCTGGATGCCGGCGCGGACGACTACCTGACCAAGCCCTTCGCGCTCGATGTGTTGCTGGCCAAAGTGCGCGCCGCCGTGCGCCGAGTGCCCATGCGGCCCCCGCAGATGCTGCAGTATCAGGATCTGATTCTGCGCCCGCATCAATTTGAACTGCAGCGCGGTTCACGGCAAGCAACTCTGACGCGCACAGAGTGTGCCCTGCTCTCCGTGCTCATGCGCCGCGCTCGCTCTGTTGTTCCTCATGCGGTGCTCATCGAGGAAGGCTGGAGCGGCGATGCCGATGTGAGCTTCGACAGTTTGTACGTCCTCATCCGCGCCCTGCGCTCGAAGATCACTCGCCCTGGAGAAGTCGAACTGTTGCATACCATCCGCGGAGTCGGCTACTCGCTGCGGAGCGAGACATGCTGAAGGGCCGCGTCTCCATCTCTCTCCGGCTTACCATCTGGTTTGGCGCCATCTTCCTCGCCGGGTGGGTTTTGTTCGGTATGGCGATGTGGCTGAATCTCAAGCACACGCTCGCCGACGAACGCTATCAAACCCTGAGTCGCCGCATCGACCGCTTGCGCTCCCTGCTAGACAAGAATGAAGACGCCGACGCGCGAAACGAGGACTTCAAGGAGTTTGCTCACGCCACCGGCGGCGGTCTCGCCGAGATCTTTCGCGCCAACGGCTCACGTGCGCTTCCGTCGCCGACTTCAGCTGCAAAGGCCTTTCCCTGGCCCACTCTTGAATCGGGCGTTAACGAAAAGTTCTACCACGTAAATGCGCCTGACCAGCCGTATTGGGTGTTGGCGCGCCGGTCCTCGCTCGAAGGCGAAACCGTGTATCTCACAGCAGCCGCGCCCGAAGGCGGCAATCTTCTCGTCCTCGGCCGTTTCTGGGAAGGGCTGCTAGCTTCCGCGCCCATACTTCTGTTTATCTCTTCCGCGGGCGGCTACTGGCTCAGCCGCGAAGCTCTCAGGCCGGTGGATCGAATCACTGCTGCTGCCCGTTCGATTAGCATCTCCAATCTCTCTGAGCGCTTGCCTGTTGCCAATACAGGTGATGAACTCGAGCGTCTAGCCGAAACCTGTAACGCGATGCTTGCTCGGCTCGAGATAGCCGTGGGTCAGATCAAACGATTCACCGCCGACGCTTCGCACGAACTGCGCGGACCTATTTCGTTTGTGCGCACGGTAGCCGAAGTGGCCCTGCGGAATCCCAACGCCGACCCCGAGAGCCAGCAAGCTTTTGAGGACATCGTCGAGGAAACCGAGAAGGCAACAGTTCTGCTTGAAGACATGCTCACCCTGGCTCGCGCCGATGCCGAACGTGGCGACAAGGCTCTGGAGTCGCTCAATCTGGCCGCAGTTGTTGAAGAGGCATGCGAGTTGGCGCGGCCCATTGCCGGGGACCGTCACCTCGAACTTTCCGTTTCTCTGGGCGATTCGCGTCTTGTCAATGTACGCGGCGATTTCGCTACCTTGCGCCGTCTGCTGTGGATTCTGCTCGACAATGCCCTGAAATACACGCAAGGGCCAGGGCGGATCGATGTGGCTCTGAGCGCGAATAGCCGTCAGGCCACCGTGGAAGTGCGCGATAGCGGCGTGGGCATCTCCGCAGTCGATCTGCCTCACATCTTCGAGCGCTTCTACCGCGCCGATCCTTCGCGCAGCAATATTGACGGAGCCGGATTGGGTTTGGCAATCGCGAAGTGGATCGCCGAAATGCATCACGCCGATTTGACAGTCGCCAGCGAGTTGCAAAAAGGCACGGTCTTCCAACTGGTTCTTCCGGTTTGCGCGAAACCCAGTCCGATTGCATAAGCGTGCGACCTGATCCCAACGGAATCCGGCGCGAATTAAAATCAGAAGCGCGCCATCAGTTACGAGTCACAGCGAACATCGTCTTTTCATCTCGATCGCAGTTTACTCGGCACTGAAATCTGGAACTTCTTCGCTTCAAATCCCGTGTACTTGTAGCGTACTCACGAACCGCGTTTCCTGCGTTTTGATCGCTTTGAGCGTCTAGCATTTTCAATAACTTATTTAGAATCAATACGGGCAGGCAATCCGCCCCTCCCGGAACTAAGTTATTTATTATCAATAACATACGATGAGAGATATCTTTCCTTTGGCGTGCGCATGGGAAATCGGCTGATCGTGGCGCAGGGGCATTCGGGCACATTCTCTCATGCGGCTTAACGGCGATCCCCGGCTCACGGTTTTCAATCATTGATGAGCAACGGACGAGTTGGCGAGCACTCTACCGGATTACGGAACCGCTGGCCGTAGTCGGGTAAAAAACGCGTGTCGGCCTGTTGTCGCTCGTCGAGGCTCCACTGTGCTGATCGGCAGACGCCCACCGGAACTTTTCTCAGGGACAGCCATAACTCGTCCGGCAAAAGCGGCCCATTCAGCAGGATTCCGCGGTTCCTAGAGACCTCGCGTCCGGCAACTTCTCCATCGACCCATGTCTTCACTGGCCGCGGCGGGTCATCGCCCGGCGCGCGCGACATGGTTGACTGTGCGCAACTCATAGGATCTGGTGAGCCCATCGAGCATCATCGTGATGACGATGCTGGACATGCCTAGGCCTTTCACGCCAAGGGGAGCACCGCTCAATGAGTCGTATCGCTCGGAAATGCCGACCTTGAGTGCGTTCGCGACCAAGGCATCCGCGATGCGTGCAGCGGCATCCAGGTATCCATAGGAAGCCAGCCCTTTTGCGACCTGGTAATTTGGCGCCGGCCATACGTCCCCGCGCCAGAAATCATCCGACTTGAACTGTTTGTCAGTCCGCGCCACGGTGGGAATGGGCAAGGGAGTTGCCCATCCCGATGTGGCAAGCACGGTTGCCATACGCGCGGCCTGGGTGCGGGTGGGCACATGCGCCATCAGAGGCATGAAGCCACCCACGGTGGGTGAGGCGATCTTCTTCAGGCTCTGTGCGCGAACCGCCAAAAAGCACCCCGTGTCTTCATCCCACATATGCTTGCGCATCGCGGCAGCGCCACGGTCGTAGCGGGCCCGGCGGCGTTTAGCCATTGCCTGATCTCCGAGATGGTGGGCCATGCGTGCCAGGCACTGCTCGGAAAGCAGCAAATAGGCAGTGTTAGCGGGGATCGCAATATCTCCGTACCATTTGCCATTGTCTTCGCCCGCAGGGCGTCCGGGGTGCGAGATCATTCTCAGATCGTCGAGATCTACTTCGCGATCGTAAGTTTCGTAGCGGGCCTCTTGAGCAACTCCACTGTAGGCGCCAATGCCTATCAGTCCGAGATTCATCAAGTCCCGCTCGCGCCAGTACCACTCGTGGAAGCTCTCGAGAGGAACGAGGCCGGCGCGGAGTAGTTCCTTGTCTCCGTTGCGCAAGTAGACCCGCTCCATACCCCAGGCCAATAGCGGCGCCTGAGAGTATGCCGGAAATGTACGCCACTGTTTGCCATCGCGGGAGCCTGGCGCGTCGTAAGGCGCCATAAAGTTAGCCACCATGCCGTGCATGAACTCAGGCTTGGCGGCGTTCCATCGCTGCTGGAAGTCCCAATAATCTTGAAAGAATCCACGAATGGTTTCCTGCTGGCCAGGCAAGATCGAGAGCAGGTCCACCACGAACATCGTGTCCCAAAGCCACTGAGCATAATAGCCGCCGCCCGGAACGATCCAGCTATGCGTAAGCGGAGGATCCGGCGGACGAATCTTCCCGAGTACGCAATCGGTGTAAGCATCAATAACGAGCTGCCAGATCGCGGAATCGTTGCTCCTGAAGAGCGGCTTTAGAATCGAGGCGACCTGATCGCGGTCAAGTGCCGGGTCGCCGGCAGAGGGGGCTTGTCCCAAGAGTCGCAGAGTAGCGTGCGGCGCGGATACTGCCACGATTGTGCTTGCAATTCCACCAAGAAGCTTTCGCCGCTCGGAGTCGATCGAATTGGAAGTCCACTTCAAGGAGTCCCCTCCGATTAGTTGAATTCTACTCAGGAGAGAGCTCAAAACGATGCGGCTTTGGCTGCGCCAGCCTACGCTGTTCCTCGGCGAGTGCCGCGTCCTTTGCTTCCAATGCCCTCAGAGTCTCCGCAAGGTTGCCGGTCTTCGGATCCTCGATCGCAAGAAGGAAGCGCACCTCGTCCAATCTCGTCCGCTTGATCTCGATTCCATCTACGCCCTTCGCCTGGTTCTCCATCGGTGTGGCGTAGAGGGCAAGATTCACACCAGCGGCAAGCTGCTCCCGCGCGAAGGAAGCGATCTTCTTCCCATCGATCTCCAACGTGTATCGGGCAGCAGGCAGGCCGTTCACGCGGAGTAATTGTTGGTCCATCGCTTCCAGGTCGGAGATGCGCAGAACAAACTGAATCATTCCGTCATCCAACTGCAATGGAAGGGGCAGCGCATTGTCGGTCTGCATCCAATGCAATGTGCCATCTTTGACGGTGAGATCGGAGACTTGTGTATTCTCAACCGCGCCCGCTTTTTCCAGCGGCGCATCGAGTTGCACGCTGCTCACAACCGGCGAAAACCCCCATGAATGCGCGAGCGCCGCGGCCATAACCCAATGAGATGCTTCTGCCGGATGAATACGATCCGGGATAAGTAGTGCTGCCAGAGAACTGTTCTTCAGCGTCCCTGCATTTAAAAGGTCGGTCTCAACCTGATTGATGTCGCTGAACCCAAGATGCGCAGCCGCCGCCAACTCCTTCACGAAGGCGGAATGGCGGCTTACGACCTCGTTGTAGTGGATAAACTCGCTACCGTGTGTAACTTCGTCGTACGGTGTGGGAGAAATGAGTGTAACTCTCGCCGCCGGCACTCCGCTTTGAAGGGTATCCAGGAGTTTGCGATAACCTTCCTTATAGACGTCCAGATATTTCTGGTTGAACGCCATATAGTAGCCGTCGTTCATGCCCAGCATGATTGTGATCATCGTTGGCTGATGCGGAAGTAGGTCCCGTTTCAGACGCGTGGGCATATCGCCGGTATAGCCGCCATACACCGTGTCTCCCGGGATTCCAGCATTCCAGAAGGTAACATGCATCTGCGGATACCGGGTGAGCGCGAAGTCCTCGATAAAGCGGGTATACAGCCTTTGGGCCGTGATGCTGTCGCCGTAAAAGACCACTCGGTCGCCTTCATGCAGGGCAAGTTCCTGGCCATGAATTCGCAGTATGCTCATCGCCAGAAAAACGAGCACCGCAATCCAACAGCGCTCCCGTATCATTGAAACTCCAGACTGGTTCTGAAAATAGAATTGCCCAACACGCCTCGCTTTGCTTGTAACCTCTCGTCCTGTCGCGCTATCGAATGCCTGGCCTCTGACAGGCGGGCATCTGTTGTGTTCCGGCCGGGGTGCCCAGGTGGCTTTGAATCTGAAGCCACACATCCGCAGGGGAAACTGGATAATGCCAGCTTGCGGCAACCTGGCCAGACGGAGAAATGAGCAAAAGGTCTGCTGCGTTAGAAGCTTTGCGCAAGCCCGATGCATTCGTCGCATCGATCTCGACCGCCGGCTTGAAGTTCCAATTTGTGCGCCATTGCTCGAGTTCGTTCCGGGTCATCGAACGAGTAGGCACCACGATGCTTCCCAGCCCGACGTCTGCAAACTGGTGCATCATGCTCTCGATCAGCACCAATTGACCACGGGATTCTTCTGCTTCCGGATCTCCCGGTGGTGCGAGCACAGCACCCAGTACCCAGCGGCCGGCGAGCAGGTGCACGCCACCCGGCGCGGACTTTGATTCGGGCTGCTCTATCGCCGGCTCTGGGGCCGATCGGCGCAGATCAGCTCCCGCCGTTTTTCGGAGCAGTTCCTCCAGGCAGCCGCACAGCTCATCCGGGTTGTTGGCGGCCGGATCTGACTCTACCGAAGAAGATGGGTCGGCCCCAGGCGACGCAACGGAATTCAGGTTCGACTCCTCCAGAGACGGCAGTTCCGGAACAATTCTCTTCGGCGCACAATAGCGGTTGCTTGAGAACTGAGTGTTCGATTCTGATGAAACGAACGATCGAGATACGGCAACAATTGTGTTGCCCGCAAATCGATTGGGCCGATTCCCCGTGAACTCCGCGGTTGATTGAAAAGCCGGAGCGCGGACCGGCGGATCCCAGATAACTATGTTGTCTACAATCTCCACCCCGTCGAGCTTGCCTCCGTTCCACGTATAAAGAAAGATGGCCCCCTGCCTTTTCGAAAGGCGAGGGCTGCGGCCGTTGTGAATGCAGGTATTCTCCCGGATCTCGCTGTGAATTGAGTTTCCGCTCGCGCCTTCGGCTCCGAAAACCGAAACACAATAACCCTGCGAGTCATGACCAAAATTGTGCTGAAGCAGGTTGTTCTCATCGCCATAGTCAATGTCGAACACGCCGCCATCCACGCCCGGAGAATCGCTGAAGTAGCCTTCGTTGTATTCCACACGGCAGTCCCGGCACTTCCACTCCCAGATGGCATTGGGCGTTCCAATGGTTTGTGTCTCCTGCATTCCTGTGTTCCACGCCACGTTATGTTCCAGCACGCCGTGCGAGACACGGGCGAGCAGAATGCCATCGCCCGCCACGTCATGGATCAAGGAATTCCGGACCTCGATATGCTCGCCGTGATCGTCCGCGCCGCCCGAGTCAAAGCCCGCGCCGTTGATGATGATCCCCGCCCATTCGGAGGTTCCGTAGGCGGTGACGCCATCCACGACGACGTCGTCGATCCTGCTTTTTGCGTGGTTATCCGGAGCAATCACCACCAACCCGGAGTCCTTGGTGAGTGGGGTGCCGGACACGTCGTGCACCACCACATTGGTGATCCTGAAGTGGCGCATGACCGGTGCACTGCCGCCAATGTGGATGCCGTAGGGAGAGCCGCCAACCACTTCCAGGTTTTCGATTTCCCAATACTGCTGGTCGCTGAGCCTGAGGCCGGCGGATTCGGATCCGCCTACGATAATGGGCAGAGCCCCTTGCCCGTATGCACCCAGGCGAATAGGTGCCTGCTCGGTTCCCGAACCTTTCGGCCACAACATGCCGTCGCAGCGTGCGCTGCGCCGTAACAGCAGAGCGTCCCCCGGTTGATAGATATAGGAATTCGCCTTGGCCATGGTGCGCCAAGCGGTTTGTGGCGTCAGGGAGTCCGCCGCATCATTGCCGTCTTTGCAATCCAGATAATGAATCGTCTGGCCGACGGCGTAGCGCCCCGCAAAAATTGCGCAAAGCAGGAATGGCAACAAGCGCAACTTCATTGGAGGTTCTCCGTGCGAATATCCGAGTTCATGGGATGGCGAGTCGTTCGAATGTGAGTGCAGCATCGCTGCCGCCTCCGGGTTCACCGGCAGCAGCGATGTGAGAGGTCCGAATGCCCACGCGCTAGCTCAAAAAGTAAGGCGGCCTGCCAATTGCATCACGCGTGGATAATAACCTCCCGTGATCGTTCCAAACTGCCCGCCTGCGGCCATGTTGGAAATCGGATTGTTCCAGTGTGCCGTGTTCAGCACATTGAAGCACTCTATGCGTATCTGGAACTTCATCTCGCGAGGCATTGACAGGACCTTGAACAGGGAAAGGTCCTCATTCGTGTAGCCGGGCCCGTAGAGAAAGTTGCGCGGAGTGTTGCCCACGATAAGCGTTTGTCCAGCGTTAGTGGAATTGGCCTGTCCCTTCGGAACCTGAAAAGCAGCGGTGTTGAAATATTCCTTGGTTGTCTTGTGCGAAACCGAGGCGTTTCCTACGAGGTTGGGCCGCAACCCTGGGTAGTTTTTGTTGTTTGAGTTGCTGACGATATTGAAGGGCCTGCCGGTTTGCAGCGTTGTGATGCTGTTCAGTTGCCATCCCCCCAGCAACTCATCCGTCAGGCCGCTAGCGTTCTTAAGATAGCGTTTGCCGCGACCGAATGGAAGCTCTATCATCTGGCTTCCGACAAAGCGTTGACGCACGTCCGTATTGGAGTTGGCGTACTCCGCTCCGACATTGAACGGAGTTTGAGGAGAGCTGCCGCCCGTAAGATCGAAAGGGGCGGGCCCATTGTCCAGCGAGTGAGCGAAGGTATAAGAGGCCAGAATTCCATAACCGTCCGTGAAATTCCGGTGCAGCTTGGCTTGCAGCGAACTGTAGTTGCTCAACCCCACGGGCATCAGGGCTTGCACATTCCCGATGTTTGCAGAGAGATGATCGTTGACGTTATAGTTGCCCACTTCATAGGAGAGGTTGCGCGTGTTGGCGCCAACGAAACTCACTTCCGCTGTGGTCGCGTTGCCTAACTGCTTCTCCACCGTCAGGTTGTAATTGATGGAATGAGCAGTCGGGAAATTCTTCGGCTCCGAATACACCGTCTGCGTGTTGCCGCCCGACACATTGGCCAGGTTAATGGTGGACGCCCCGCTGGGAATGTTGATGGTCGTCGACCGCGCCACGCCGCTGTCGAGTTGGAAGGGCAACAGGAACTGGTAGTAACCGGAGTCAAAATAGTCGACAAACTGCTGCTGGGTAAAGAAGGGATAGTTCTTGGTGAGAATATCTTCGCGCGCGTCGTTCTCAGGCGAGTAGAAGGTGCCGAATCCTGCACGAAGCACAAGCGAATGCTTCATCCGATACGCTACCCCCAGGCGAGGCATGAAATCGGTCGTGTTCGAGTTGACCAGCGAACGTGGATTGCCGCCGCGTCCAGCGAGGTTGATCAGCAATGTGGTGGTATCGAAGTTCGCCTCGTTGTTGTTGGCCTCCACATAAGGCTGCTGGTATTCGTACCGTACTCCATAGGAAAGATTGAACTGCGGCGTCAATTGCCAGAAGTCCTGGAGGTAGAACGTGTGCTCGTTTGCAGTCGTGCTGGGATTGGTCAACTGCAGGCCCTGATCCGTCACATAGGGCAGCCCCAGCAAAAGGTCTGCGAGTTCGTTGCCGCCGTTGTAGTATTCCGCGTTGGGATCGTAATAGGAGTAGGTTGGGTCGGCAGTCAAATCCTCGCCTGGGCCGTAAAAAAATTCATACGGAGTGGGAAAGAGTGAGAAGTTTGGATGCGAGTGGAGATGCCTGTACTCATATCCAAACTTGGCATTGTGCTTGCCTCGAGTCCACGTGAGCCCATCCGTAAATCCCAGATTGATATCCCGGAATTTCAGGGGCTTGTAAGTGGATCCGCCCACGGGGAGGCCATAGGTTAGCTCAACCTGAGGGATGTTGTTGGTAGCCGGAAATCCGGGGATCACGACGTTCTTGAGGCCCCACTGAGTGGCAAGAGTGGAGCCCGCCAAAAGGTTGTTGGAGGAAAGGGGAGACAAGAAGAAACTGCCGCCGGCTTCGTTCAAAATGGTGGGCGAAAACACGTGATCGTAGCGCAGCGCCACCACGTGATTTTCGTAGCTGTCCGTTTCGGCGTCGTCGGCGCCGCCACCATTTTGAACGGAAATATGACCTGCGTACGGATCGCTCGACCAGGTATCACCCTGCTCTGCATCATATGTAAGGTAGACGCGGTTATTCTGCGAGAAGGTGTAATCGGCTCGCAGATTGGCCACGTTGTTATTGATGGTATAAAACTGCTGCACGTCAAAATTTGTGTAGAGCGTGTTATTTTCCGGCGCGGGAAACAGGCCTTGCAGAATATGCTTTCCGCCGGGGCTCACCATGTTTGCCGGAATGATATTGCCCGGAAACTGCTGCGCATAATAATTGGCATTAAAGAAGTACGGGTTGAAAATTGGAATCACGCTGCCATCGTAGGGATCGGTGAGTTTTGAGAAATTCGCGTCCCCCGCTGCGTCGAAGGTGACTTGATTGGTGGGCGGGACCTGGCTGAGATAGGCATCGTTACTCTGCTGACGGTTGCCTTCGAATGCCAGGAAAAGAAATGCCTTGTCTTTTCTGATGGGGCCTCCAATAGTCGCCCCGTAAATCTTCTGTTGCAGCGTGGGGATGGTTCCGGCGGGTGAAAGCGCGGTATTGGCCGCGGTCGACGTCGGCCGATAAAAGAAATAACCGCTGCCGTGGATGTTGTTGCTCCCCGATCGAGTTTCGATAATGACCGAACCGCCTGAGGCCCGCCCGAACTCCGGGGCGTAGGCCGAGGTGACGATCTTGAATTCCTGCATGGCATCGAGACTGGGAACAACGTTGGTATCGTTGTTGCGATTTCCAGTAACCTCGGTGCCGTTGACCTGCACAGAATTTGACATTTCCCGCTGACCGTTGACGGAGAGGTCCAGGTTGCCCCATCCGCCCCCGCTGTTGACACCGGGGATAAGCTCCATCAACTGCACAATTCCGCGTCCCTCCGAGGGCAGGTCTTCAATCTCGGCCGATCCGATTACCTGTCCGGTTTCTCCACCCTGCACTTGCAGAGCAGGGGCAGTGTCGTTGACGACTACGCTCGTAGTGGACGCGCCAACCTTGAGCGCAAGGTTGAAAAGCGCCCTTTGATCGATGTCGAGTTTGAATTCGGGTATGGTGTCCGTCTCAAAGCCGCTGGCCGAAATGGTGATCGTGTAGTGGTTCGGCGGCAAGGCTGTCTCGATGAACTCTCCGGAGTTGTTGGTCACGGCCGTGGTAATCAGCCCTGTCTCTACAGCCTGGATAGAGACCTTCGCACCCTCGATGACACGATCGGTGGAGTCGGTGACGCGACCGGAGATGGAACCTGTTGTTGCCTGCGACCAGGCCAGCACGCCCCCGGCCAATAGCACCACGAACAGCAGCTTCACACTCAGTTTTCTCATCGTCATTGAACTCTCCATAATTGAACACTCCATACCAAATCCAGATCAGGAATTGAATCTCACGAATAAAGTGGCGTTGCGTTCCAGCGCCGTCGAGATTCCCCAGACGGTCTTGCCGGGAAAGATGACATGCTCGCACACAAACAGCCGGGAATCTCCGCAGTGCTGGGTAATCGTTTACCGCGCCAACGGAATAATTCGCCGGACTGCCTTCTCAGCGTCAAGTTCCCTTTAACCATTCAAGTGCTTATAGGACGAAACAGGATGGTGCTTTCTTTACAGGCAGAGGAATAATCCGAAGATTCTCACTCTTAAGTGCAAACTGCCGCTTGGTTTTGCCACAGAAACTCCCGTGGCTTTGAAGCAGGAATTAACCGTGCAGGAAATCCTCCGTCACTTTCCCATTAAGTGGGTACTGGTTCCCCGAGTAAGCGAGATGGCCGCGAGCTGGTAAGCAGGGGCGCTGGCAAATGCCGCGGCAGCTACAAACCAGATGTACCAGCTAAGTGCCGTTATGGACTCTGACAGCAAGTTATGGCTGCTGGCCCAGATGGCGGCATCTCCTGCCGAGGTGACAACAATTGCCAGCACGAACATACCCCAGCACTTCGCCACCAGGCCCTGCCCCATTCGGATCACTGAGCGGCGTACCAGAATCGCCTCAATGAGCAACAGAGATAAGAGCGGATCGCTCAACCATAACAGCATGGTTCCTAGTGATGGATGGCTCCCTAACAGAGGGAGAATGATGAAAAGCTGGCTGACGGAGAAAGCCACGACCAGAACCAGCAGCGCCTTGTCTGCGCGGGTGAGCGACCCCAGGAGGTGGAATTTTCGTTGAATGCCCAGCACGCGCCCCAATCCGATGGCCAGAAAAGCCATCGATAACGGGCCGCCCACCACGAGTCCCATTTGGCTCAAATTCGTAAACAGTCCCCCGGGAAGCTGACTGAACTGATGCCAGTAACCCCAGGGCAAATGACCATCGGAAACAGCGCGCAGCAGCACGCCCCCAAGTCGTGCCAGCGCAGCGCAGGCGATCATTCCCCACGCCAACCGCATCGGCTCGTCAGAATCGAACCACGACCGGCAGATAAGGGCCAGGCAGCACTCAATGGCTGTCATCACCAGAAAGAACAATGTGCCCAGCGTCGAAAAGTACCAGCCAAGCACGACATACCGGCCGGTAACGAGAAAATGCGCGTAGGCAATCATGCCCAGGGCGAGATGCAACGCGAGCAGAATCCAGATCAAACGCACCATTCGAGGCATGAGTTCTCGTCACAGATCCTGCAAAACGCGCCGGGAGAGTTCTCGAGTGGCACGGCGGCCTAGAAATGCGGTGAAGATCGGTGTGGAGGAAGCCAGGGAAATCTGGCTGCTCTTGCCGCGCAGCGAACTTTGCGCATGCTGACCAAAACAATGCTCCATCCACTTGGCGAGACGCTCTGCCACCAGTTTTTGCGCCTCGGAGCGGATTGCGGATTCGTTACCCTTAGTCCAAAGATCACTCCAGTGATTCAAGCGCGCCTGCAGATCATCGAGTCCGGAGGTGGTGGCAGCCTCGAAATTCACCTCACTGCCAGGAGCGGCAACAGGCCTGCGTCTCCATGACCGTGGATGCCATCTGCCAAGCATTTTCATGCCGGTCTCTCTTTCTTTCGCGTCCGGATGCGCAGTTTCTCGGCAGCCCGGTGCAACAAAGTTCCCACCGTGCCCGGACGAATTGCCAGTTCCGTAGCAATCTCAGTATAGTCAAAGCCTTCAGCACGCAATTGCACGCATTGCCATTCGCGTGGAGCAAGCAACTGTCTTGTCGCCTCAATCCAATCAGCCGCCCGGTCGGCGTCGGGCATGCCCCGCTCGTCCCGAAGCTGGTCTTCTCCGGCGTCCTCCAATGGCACAGCCGTTCGGACCGCCGCCGTCTTCAGGAAGTCGCAAACATAGTTATGCGCCACGCGATGCAGCCACGCCCGTGCATTCTGGATACTTTCTCCCTGCACCAGCGCCAGGAAGAACCTGAGGTAGGTCTCTTGCAGTGCATCTTGCGCCAGCGCATCGTCTCGCGTGAGCCGATGCGCATACGCCAGAAGCACGCCGGCATGCAACTGGTAAGCCCGAATCGTCTCTTCGCGCGCGCTCTGGACGTCCATGGAGCAACTCTCCTGCGATGCGACTGCTGGACAGCAATACTAGTCCATCCCCTCTGCGTCGTCCAGTCAATGACAATTGGCGGTGTCGATCCCGATCCTAGCGCTGCGGATGTAGTCGAGCGTGATGGGTTTCAAGGGCTTGATGGCCGTTCATTGTCTGGACGATCTTCTGCATTTTGTGTATAAGCAATCTCGACCTTAATCCGTAGACGAGTGAAGATCTGAGACTTGGGATAATGGGCCGCTCCAATTGGGTTTCAGGTTTTTGGGGGCGGTGCATTCACAGTTGGAAAGGCGGTGTGAGATGTTGAAGCCAAGATACATGCTCGCGTTTTGCATAGTCGTGCTTACCGCAACTCTGTGTCCTACAGTATCGGCACAGGTTGTTGATCAAAACGATCAAAGTGTGGAGCGGAAGGTCGTAAGTCCAGCCGAAATTCCGCCGTTGCAGAACGTTCTCTATGGCGCCGCTTACTACAACGAGTACATGCCCGGCGATCAGGCGGCACGGCTGGACAAGGATGTTGCGCTGATGAAGGCAGCCGGGCTGAACGTGGTTCGCATGGGCGAGTCGACATGGAGTCTCTGGGAACCCGAAGACGGGCGATACGAGTACGCGTGGATGGACCGCGTTGTAGATGCAATGGGAAAGGCTGGGATCAAGGTCATCTTGGGTACGCCTACGTACTCAATCCCTGCATGGATGGCGCGCAAGCATCCGGAGATTCTCGCCCAGCGGCTGAATGAAAGCATGTATGGCGGATCACCGCTCCAGAACACCTACGGCATGCGCCAGAATATGGACACCGACGCGCCGGCCTATCGTTTTTACGCCGAGCGGCTCATCCGCCATATCGTTACGCATTACAAAGACAATCCCAACGTGATCGGCTGGCAAATAGATAACGAGACTTCCAGCTACGATGCCGATAATCCCGATGTCTTTGCCGGCTTCCGGAAGTACCTCGAAAAGAAGTTCGTTACGCCCGAAGCTCTTAGCAAGGCATGGTTCCTCAATTACTGGGGCGAGAACATCCACTCCTGGGAGGATCTGCCGCGGCGCGAGGGCGCGCAAAGCACAGGCTACAAGCTGGAATGGACGCGCTGGAGCCAAATGCGGGTGACGGATTTTCTCAGTTGGCAAGCACGAATCGTGCGCACCTGCGCTTCAGCGCGGCAATTCGTTACCACTGATTTCGGCGGCATCATGCGTGGCGACGTGGACGAAAACGCCATCGCCTCATTTCTCAATATCCCTGCCGTGAACAATTACCACGGCACACAGGACCACTTCGACGGCGCATCGCAATCTCTGGCAGAAGATTTCACACGGTCGCTCAAGCACGGGAACTACCTGGTCACCGAGACCAACGCGCAGACTACTGGATGGAGCTCAGCCTTCCAGTTTCCGCCCTACGATGGTCAAATACGCGAGGACGTTTATACCCATCTCTCCAATGGCGCTGACATGGTTGAGTACTGGCATTGGGCTTCGATAGCCGCCAACCAGGAGACCTATTGGAAAGGCGTTTTATCGCACGACCTCGAACCGAATCGGGTATACGCCGAGGTGAGTCGCACGGCGCATGAATTGGAAAAAATCGGCCCGCATCTCGTGGGCCTGCAGATTCACAACCAGGTGGCGATCCTCTACAGCCGCGACTCGCTCAACGGTATTGGTTTTATGCCCTTTACCTCTGCGGGCCCGGAATGGAGCAATGCCGGACCGACGGCTGACTACGCTTCGTTGGTTCGGCAAATCCACCGCTCGCTCTACGAACTGAACATGGGAACGGATTTCGTCTTCCCCACCACGACTGATTTATCTTCGTACAAGCTGCTCATCGTGCCGGCGCTCTATATTTCGGACGACGCTCTGCTGCAGAGAATATCGGATTACGTCAAGAACGGCGGCCACGTCGTCATGACCTTCAAGAGCGGCTTCGCCAATGAGAACTCGGCTGTCCGCTGGGTCCGTTCGCCGGGTCCGCTTCGCGAGGCTGCGGGCTTTAACTATCAGGAGTTCTCCAACCTGGAACACCCTCTATCCCTGAAGGGCGATCCGTTCCACGCAGGCGCCGGCAATCAAGTCCGGTATTGGGCTGAGTTCATCTTGCTCGAAAGCGCTAAACCCATCGCGTTCTACGATCATCCCTTTTTCGGAAAGTGGCCGGCCATTACTGAAAATGAATTCGGCGCCGGAAGCCTGCTCTACGAGGGAACGTATCTGTCTGATGAGCTGCAAACTGCAGTGCTGCTCCGGGAGATCCAGAAATACAATTTGACCGGCCCCGACCAGAAGTTACCCGCAGCCGTCCACGTACAACACGGTGTCAATCGCCTGGGCAAGCGACTGCATTACTACTTCAACTATTCAGGTGCTGAAGTCAAAGTGCCCTATTCCTATGCTGCCGGGACCAATCTGTTTGATAGAAAGCGGGTGGCCAATGGGGATGTTCTCCCGCTCGCGCCTTGGGATTTGGCGATCATCGAGGAGTAGCGTTGGAACTGGTCAATGCACCATACGCTCAATTGTTGACAGCAGGCCATGCAGAACTGTAGACCGGAAGGTCGTAGGGTGGATCTAGAAGAACCCAAGGCGAATGCTATTCGTCCAAAATTCCGTGTACTTGTAGCGTACTCAAGAACCGCGTTTCCTGCGTTTTGATAGTTTTGAGCGTCTAGCATTTTCAACAACTTATTTAGAATCAACACCGGCAGGCAATCCGTCCCCTCCCTGCACAAATAAGTCATTTATTATCAACGGTTTACGCGATTTCGACCATCATGTGTGAGGGGCGACGTAAATTGTTTTAAATGAATCAGTTGCGACCCATTTCAGCCGACTGGTGGCGAGCACGACCTTCTGGTCTATATCGAAAGTGTGATTTCCCCATTAATAGCACCTGGCTATCCGCCGGTGCGCGTCGTTCCAATCAACCTTAAGCACAGCTATGGGTGCACCAATTCCGCTTCGCTCAAGAATCTTTAAGAGCGCGGAGGAGGAGATTCGCACAAACAACCAGTCCTTTCGCTGAGCAGGGTCGATCACTTTCCGTTCGCTTGAATCGCCCATTCTCCTGTCTTCACATTTAGAGTCCAGGGCTGGGGCGATGGCAAGTGCATGGAGCCATCGCTCATTTCGAGCGGTATCCAGAGATAGCGCGAGTCCCAAAGGTCGCGCGGGCGCCAGATATCGCCCATGAAGATGACAGTGGATGATTTCGAACCCGCGACTTTCACGAGCATCGTTGATTGCGAGCCGTAGTTATTAGCCTCGGGCGGGGCCAGGTTCTTGAACTCCGTCCACGGACCAACCAGCGCGGGCGCGGTGGCGTAGACATTGGGGTTGGGGCGCCAGCCAGTCATGTGCGACCCCACCAAGTAGTAGAGGTTGCCGTAGTGCACCAGCGCGCCGCCCTCCAACGGAGAAGGAATGAAGCAGGTTTTCTCCAAGCTTGTGAAATCTCCTGTCAGCTTCGCAAGAAAGAAACCCTTGGTCGGACGCGACTCAAAGATCAAATAGGCTGAGCCGTCGTCATCCACAAATTGCCCTATGTCGCGGCTCTCCTCATCCAGCGGCCTGAAGTTTTTCACGTAGGTATATTCGCCGTCAATGCGATTGCTGACCGCAACCATCACGCGAGCGAATTTGTAGTGCGCATCGTCAAGATGCGCGTACATCACGAACTTGCCCGTGCGCGGGTTGACAAACACTTTGGGTCGCTCCAAAACCCAGTGCGGACCCAAATGCTCAGGGTCTGCGAGCGCCAACACCTGGCGCCGAAACTTCCAGTGCGCGAGATCGTGCGAAGAATAGCAGGAAACGTAGCGCTTCTCGGGATCGTTGGCCGGCGTGCGGTCCTCACCGAACCAGTAGTACGTGCCCTTCCAGACCGTGATGCCCCCACCGTGCGCCTGAATGCGCTGGCCACGGGTGTCAAGCCACGGTTCGCCGGGCCGGATAACGCCTTGCGCGGCGCACAACCCAGCGGCCACCAGCGCCAGTGAAGCAAGCGTCGCGAACCAGGCAATCCCTCTTCTCAATTCTTCTCCTTTTGCCGGAATCTACTTGGCGATTTCGATTTTCTTTGGACTCTTTGCTGGCGAAGTGCATCCGGGTTTATCCCATGTGCTCCCATGCATACACGTCGTAGCTTCCATCGCCGTCAACATTTCCGCGGCCGTTGCTCCAACTCAGGGTTTGTGAGTCTTCTCCCTTGATGAGCGTGAAGGGCAGAGAGCCGTCGCCATACACGCGCGCAGTCAACTTCATTGTCTCCGGCGCGCCGGCATAGAGGCCCGCATCCGCCCACGGCACAATGCTCCCGGTCTTCACATAAACGGGAATCTTTTCGGTCGAAGCGGACACGGTCAGCTCTGAACCGCCCTTGAGTGCTTCACCAGTCCAGAAATCGTGCCAATCGCCCTCCGGCAGCACAACCCTTCTCGCCGGTTCCGCAGCAAACAGCGGCGCCACCATCATGCGGTCACCCATCATATATTGATCGTCCACCGCGTAGAGACGTCTTTCCTTTGGCGCATCAAGCACCAGTGCACGGAATGGCGGCGTTCCGTCTTCAGCATAGCGCTGAAAGGCTGCCGTCAGATAGGGCACCAGTTGCATTCTCCAGGCAATAATCTCGCGGCAACGCGATTCGAACTTTTCCCAGCCGTCGAGCAGTTGATCAGCGTTGTTGAGGCGGCGGTTGAGCTGCTTCCACGGCGGGTTCTTGATGTACCACCCATTCACCATCGCAAGCGGAGAGAAGACCACGCTTTGCAGGCGCCGGATCAGATCCTCTTCGCTCACGGCGTCGCGCACCTCCGGGCACCAGAGCAGTCCGCTGAAGCCGGAGTTGACGAGCGCGCGGATAAAGTCTCGATGCACATAGAGGTCGCTATACAGCACAAAGGGATAGGGGCTGGCCAGTGCACCGCTGGATCGCGCCAGGTTGTAGGTCGGCAAGCCGCGCTTTCGGAATTCGTTCCAGATGGCCATCTGATAGCGCAGGCCGAACACATTGTGCATCTGCTCGCCGTCCACACCTGACGGAAACGCGCTGCACTCCGGAAACGACCACCCGCCTGTGTAGTCGGAGTTATCGCACTCGTCCAGCTTGAATCCGCTTATGCCCGTGTCAAGAAATGTCTTGGCGTGATAGGCTCCGAAGGCCGCGCGCGCTGGCTCGGCGGCGAAGTCGGGAACCAATCCGCCCCAGACGCCATAATCCCCTGAATGCGGCTCGATCTCCGCAAAAAGGGGCGACGCCGGATGGGTAAAGGCGTGTTCCCACAGGTTGATCCTCAAGTTCATCTTCTGCGCGGAGCGCACGAACGCTGCGGGATCGGGAAAGCGGTCCCGATTCCAGGCAAAAGTGCACGAGTACGCATGCGTCTGCCAGCCGGGTTCGAGTCCAATCACGTCGCAAGGCATCTTGCGCTCGCGGAACTCCTGCGCCAGCGCCAGCGCGGATTGTTGTGTGCCGCGTGCATCCATCCGGTACCAGAAACCAAGACTCCACTCCGGCGGCACGACACCGCCTCCCGAAAATACGTTGTAGCGCCGAACCGCATCGAGCATCTCCGGCCCGCCAAAAAGATAGACATCGGCGCCACTGGCGCGCGGCACTTCCACAGTGATCTGCCCAATGTCGGCATCCTGAATGTTGTGCGTGTAATTGGGATCGGGGTTGGCGCCAGTGACGATATTTACTGCATGCGTCGGCTTGGGCCGCGCGTCGCCGAAGTAAAACGTCGCGTAGCGCGCCGTATCGATCAGGATGCCGATGCCTTCCGTCGTCACATAGAAGGGTACGGGCGCGTGCGAGTCACCGGTATCGTATTTCGGATCTGCATTTACGCGAACGGTCTTCTTCTTTCCCCGCTGAGAGAAGGAGAGCATCTGCAATCCTAGGCCGTAAATCTGCTCATCGGGCCGCAACGGCAACTGGATCATGCATCCACGCGCCGTTCGCATGCCACGGATAGCCGCCAGCGGGGCAGCAGCAACGCGAGGCAGTTGGGAGAAAGCCGATGATTGCGGAGGAACCAGGCGCGAAGATACCGGCGTAAAGCGTTCCGGAGTTCCCAGCGTCGCTCGCCAAACACCGGGGAACACTTCACTCCAATTGAGTGTGCGTGCGCCGTCCGCCTGCTTCTCTTGAATTCTGGTCTGCGACACTGCTTCGACGCGCAGTAGACCGGAAAGTTCGGAAGCCGCACCTATAGCTAATCCCTTCGCCATCGTACGTCGCGTGATTTGCATTGCTATTTCTCCTACTCTGAACTATCTATCGTTGGCGACGCCGGTTTGACGTGTGCAGGTTGGCGTCAGCTGCACGGTGACTAGCGGCAAGTTGAATTCGCAGTCATGCCGCATGGTCATTGCTACCGACAGTGCAGCCGTTACCTCCGAAGGGCACCGCAGATCGTGTCCTAGGCGGCGCCCTTCGGCGAAGTTTGGACGAACTGTCGGCTTGGTGTTTGATGATGAGGTTCCCGGTCTCTGTCCGAATAGTTGTGCACTTGATTTGAAGCTTCCCCAGGTCCCCGAGTCGGGACCTGGGGCAAACATCGTTGGCGCAACAACAAGCGTTCGGAGGCCTAGAAATTGATCCTTCCCTGAATCTGGACCCAGCGTCCAACGGCATACGCATCACTGGTCACCTGCCCAAACTGGGCGGATGTCGGCGTGGTATTCGGCGCGCTGGCCACTAGATGGTTGAAAAGATCCATCGCCTCGAGTCGCATCTCAAAATTCACATGCTCTCGAATGGGAATCGTCTTTTGCAGGTTCGCGCTCCAGTCGTTGACTCCGTTAGATCGAACACCGTCTACGACGTGCGGAAAAACGCGAAGGTTATACGTGGCTGGGACGCTGGACGTGTTGAACCCGGTGGTGTTGAACCAGTCTCCGTAGCTCGGGTGCTTTTCCTTGAGACCGGTTGTGTCGCAGGACTGCCACGAGGTCGTACAACCGGAGTAGAAAGCATTCGGGAAGACGATAAGTGCTCCCTGCTGGACTTCGTACGAGGCATCGAGTTGCCATTTTCCAATGAGAGAGTCTTCCCATGTGTTCTGGTTGGCAAATCTCTGACCTCTCCCAAATGGAAGCTTCCAAACGCCTGTGCCCGCCAACCGAGAAGGCCGACTGTTCCCGACGGTATCTTCCCAGGTAGGTAGTTGGTCGAACGGGTTGGTGAACCAGTCGCGGTCATACTGGAAGGTGCGCTGATAGTTGATGTTGATGTTAAAACTTGAAGTAAAGCGCCGACTGTAGTCGACCTCGATCGCATTGAACCTGGACTCGCCCACCGGGAGCACTCCCGTCAATCCGCTGAGGTGAGGATACGGCTTCAGCAATTGGTTCAATGCGACCGTCTTGGAGTTAAAGAAGGATGCGTTGTTGCCGGTCGTCAGCCAGCTCTGCTGGGCCGCCGACAGGCCGGTCAAGTTGCCAATGTAGAACGGGTTGGCTACCGATGCATTCAGCGCCGTGGTCTGCGCGGTCGCAGGCGTTTGACCAGCCGTATAGTAACTGGCAGGAACTGGATTCAAGTTGACGCCCACCGTTGCCAGATAACTGCCATTTGCTCCGTTGGCGCCGTAGGTTGCAATTTTATTGGTCAGCGCGTAGGTGTACGAGACCGTCAGCACGGAGTTCGCATCTGTTTGCCGCTGAATGCTGACCTGTGCGCGCTGCTGGCGGGCGGGCACTAGATTCTGCGGGGTGTAGGTCTGCGAACCTCCGGCGTAAAGCAAGTTGCCTGGCGCGCTTCCGACGATTTGAGCGAAGCCGTTGGGGAATGGATTGAGAGTGGGAGACGTGCTGGCCGTGCTGACTCCCGAAGCAACCCACGAGGTACCGTTGGTCAAAGACGATGGCTGCGAGGTCGTGACGCTGTATCCGGTCTGGTCGTTACCGAGAGTGAAAGCATACATCCCGTCGTAGAACATTCCGTATCCCGCACGCACTACTGTCTTTGGATTGATCTGATAGGCGGCGGCGAGACGCGGCATATAGCGAAGGCTGTTCTGCCACTGCTGATTGCTCACCCCATTCACCCCGGCAAAGGTCGATCCGCCCTGAATCGTTAGTGTCGAAGGAAGTGCGGACGGCAGGCCAGCCGCTGCCAGGCTGGTGCTGCTTGCGCTGTAGTTGGTTCCCGCGTATGCAGCCTGCGCGCCAGGAGCAATGGACAGGGTCTGCGTCGGGTCGAAGGGACCGAGTTGGTGGTTCAACGCTTCCACCGGGCCCCATTCCTCTTCGAAGCGAAGACCGGCATTGATCGTAAGTCTCGGCGTGACGCGCCATGCATCCTGAACGTAGAACGCCATATAGGGATCGCTGCGCTTGTCCGAAACGGTCCCGGCAAACTGCGTGGCTGAGGTATTGAATCCCATCAGAAACTCGGCATAAGCGGGACCGACCTGGCTGGCACCGGTCGAGATGTAGCTCGTCGCGTCGCTGGCAATGCCGGTGTAGGTATTGTCGTAAACCAACGTGCCGCCGTCGTTGCCATTGGTTGCCGCGCTGGCAATGCTGCTGGCAGGATTGGTGTCCGAGACCACTTGGATGCGATAAGTTCCACCAAACTTCACGACGTGATTCCTGAACACGCCTACGAGATCGACGTTGATGCTGTCCGTCTTGGTGAAGTTGGGGAGCGTGCTGCCGGTGTAAGTCAAGGAGTCGTAGCTATTGATCGACGGCGAGATGGGGACGTGAGCAAAATCCGCGGTCCCGGCTTGCGCATCCAGGTACGCTGGAAGCCCCTCTGACGTAGATGTCGAGTATTTCCCCGTGTTGGGGTAGTTGAAGGGACCGTTATAGCGGTTGTAACTCAGGGTTGTGTTCATGGTCAGCCGGGGAGAGAAGGTGTGATCCCATCCGCCCGTCACGACCAAGTTAAAGCGTCCACTATAGTATTGGGCCAGATTGTCCACCGATGCGGTATCCGGGTTCCAAACCTGGTAGTGCCCGATTGCCTGGTGGTAGAAGAAGTGGTCGGATTGGCTCAGGGCAAAGTCGATGCGCGGAGAGATTGAATAATATTGCTGCGGCCGTGGGCGAGCATAGGTAAGGTTGCTGGCGCCATTCGTGGTTGCTGTGTTGGCTGATAGATACTCCTTGGCCATGATTGCGCCCAGAGGATTCATCAGGCGGCCACTCGGAATCACGTTTCCGGAAAATGGCTGGCGGATAAAGCCTCCGTGGCCATCCGCCACCGTTGTCAACGGATCGTAGATCTGATACTGCCCCCATCCCCAGGTCGGAGTGGACGACGGGCACGGATAGACATAGGCGCTGGAGGCCCATACATAGGGACTCCCGTAGGTGCCATTGCCCGATGTTGGCGCGCTATTAGGGCAAGGGAGATCGCTGAAGTTTCCGGTCAATTCCTGCGATGTCGGGACCGTCGTTTGCCCGGTTGTGATGAGAGGAAAGACATCCTTCATGTATGCCACAAAGAAAAACAACTTGTCGCGCTTGATGAGGTGAGGAACCACGACGGGACCGCCGACCGCGCCCTCGTAAGCATAGTTGTGCAGGCCGGGCTGTCCGTATTTGGCCTCGGCCGCGTGGCATGCCGCGGAATTCTCATTCGGCGGTTCACAAGGAACCGCTGTGTTGGCAATATACGTGAGTCTGTTGGTGCGATCCAGCGGTTGCCAGCGTTGATCTTCATACTCGTAGCGAGCGTCGCCGTGGTATTGGTTGGTGCCGTTCCTGCTTACCACGTTCATAACGCCACCCAGGGTGTGTCCCACGGTGGCATCGAAGCCCGAGGCTTCCGTGTTGACTTCTTTCACTTCGTCGGCCGATGAGGCATAGTTCTGCTGGTGCGTATAGATGTCGTTGGGCGCGCCGTCAAGCGTGAATTCATCCATCTTGTACACGCCCACCACGCCAAAGGAGGAGTTGCCGCCGTTGGCGAAAATGGTCCCGTTGGAGGCGGAGGCGATCGGATCGGTCGACTGAATGCTGTTCTGCAGCTTGATCAACAGGCCGGGGTTGTTATCTGGAATCGGCATGGTGACCAGGGTTTCTGTATCGATCAGACTGGGGTTGGCGCCTTCCTGAGTATTGAGCAGATCCTGGCCCGCCGTCACCGTAATGGAAGTGGCTTCGCTGCCGGCCTTCAAAACTACGTCAACCTGTACAGTGCGACCAGCATCAAGATGGATTCCTGACTGCTCGAAAGATTCAAATCCGTTTGCCTTAACCACAACTTTGTAGGCGCCCGGAACAAGTTGCCGAACTGCGTATGTACCCGCGCTGTTCGTTGATGTCGGAATGACCACGCTCGTGTCGGTATTGGTGACCGAAACATTGGCGCCCACTACCAGTGCGCCGGTTGTATCCCTAACCACCCCGGTGACTACGCCTCTGTCCAAGCTCTCTTGTGCGTACAGGGCGCACTGCGGGATAAGCACCGCCAGGAACAGAAGCAAAAAGCTACTCGCGCGGATTTGTCGACTGATTCTCTTAGAGATTCCCGAAAACAGTTTCATAGAGCCTCCTAATTTCGCCTGAATTCTGTCATGCGCTCTCGTCCTTCACGACGTGCGCAACCCGGTTGTATGGAACGCCGCTGAGTCTCCTCCTTGCACAATCGGGCGATCCGGCTTCGGTGTTTCCTCAGTGTCCCGCCACCGAATGCAAAGAGATTTCATTTGCCGAGTAGAGCTAGGGGCTTGATTCAGTGCTTCCCAGATCGGTATTTTGAAATCACCGAAGGATCCTTCCGTAAAGCAGGGACTCGCAAGTTAATTTACAGTCTCGGCAAATGTTGGGTTCGCGTTGGCCGTTAAGCTCCCACAGGGCCGGCGAGAAGAGGTGCCGACAGCAGGTTGCTTCTATTGGACTGGCTGCAAATGCAGGTTTTTGCCCCACGCCGAATGCGGTGTCCATAACATGCTGTGAAGTGGCAGCTTATTGCGACATGGTAAACCGCCACGACTTCTCCTGCGCCCCGTCAGATTCCGGCTGCACGCAACAACTTGCGTCGGCTCATCCGCTTTGAAATCAGTCATTGCTTAACCGTTAAGCGGTCAAAACCACACATGTGGGCTTCTGGAATTGAGCGGATTTAGCGCCTCGTGATAAGGGAAAGGAGTTACGCCAACGCTGTGTTAATCTTTTTGCTGAAGCCTGAGGCAGTCTGTCATGGAAGTTTCGCTTTCTAAGGAATCCGAAACACCAACATCACAGGAATGCTGGGCTCTACTTGAGCGCATCGAAGCCTGCGCCGGATTGCGCCGGGCTCCTCGCCTGCGCGAGTTCCTTGATTACGTTGCCCGCCGTTCGCTGCGCGACGGTTGCATTCAGATCCATGAACAGGAAATTGGGACCGCCGTCTTTGGCCGGCCAGAGACCTATGACACGAGCGTTGACAACATCGTTCGCGCGAACGCCACCGAGTTACGCAAGCGCATCGAGACATATTTTGAGTCGGAAGGCTCGCAAGAGTCGTTGATTGTCGAGATTCCCCGCGGCAGCTACGTCCCGGTTTTCCGCTATCGTCCTGCGCCGGCGACGCCCATTCTGGCCGGGGACACGGAAGCTCCTCTCGCTGAGGTGTCTCGTGCGATTCCCGCGGCGCGTCGCGTTCCGTTGCCGTGGTTGATTGTCGGCCTCGTCATCGTCGCGCTCTCGGCCGGTTGTATTTCCCTGTGGGTGCAAAACCGGGCGATGTACAGTTCGCTTTATCCATGGAAAGACGAACCGGCCGTATCCGCGCTCTGGGGAAGTTTTCTCGGCAACCAGAAAGACACCGATCTCGTTCTGGCTGATGCTTCGTACTCGCTGGTTCAGGATTTGGCGAACAAGTCATTCAACCTCGACGACTATCTTAGCCGCAACTACATGAGCCAACTTCAGGATCCGGACCCCCGGATGGCAGCTGCATTGGCAAGAATCTCGAATTGGGGCCTGGGAAGCCCCAGCGAAGTCGAAGTGGCGCAACGGATCCTGGCGCTGGATCCGGCGCATCAGAGGATTCATCTCTACTTCGCCCGAAAGTACATGCCGGACTTGATTGCTCGCGATAATGTAATCCTGTTTGGCAGCAGATTCGGCAACCCATGGGCTGAACTCTTTGAAAGCCGAATGAACTTCGTGTTTAATCCGCAAAATCCGAACCAAATTATCAATCGCGTGCCAGCCAAGGGCGAGCCTGCCACGTATGAGTACACCGCATCCGGCGCCTTCGGCTACTGTATCGTGGCATACCTGCCCACTCCGGACCATAACAGCAGTGCGCTGCTGGTTCAGGGATCAAGTGGAGAGCCTACGCAGGCCGCGGGGGATTTCCTTCTCACGGAATCTCGGATGGCTGACTTCAGGAAAATGGTCGGTGCCTCAAAATTCCCTTACTTCGAATTACTGCTCAAGACGTCGTGGGTGAAGGGCACGCCGATCAATTCGACGATCGTAGCTTACCGGACTTACGCTGGTTCGAACTGAGAGTTCACCGGGTTTTGCGCGTCTGCGACAGGCTCAAAGAGATGCAATAGCGGGTGGAATTCCAAACAGGCCGAGAACTAACCAACTGGGTGGTACAGATTCTCCGGGCCCTTCACCATCACTTTTGCATCGGTTCCAAAAGCCAAGACATGGGTGGAAGCGGCGCACGTCAAACTTCCTGTCGCCGTCTAGGCTGGTTCTCCAGCCTGACCCGTCTGCCCCACTGAGATGTTGATGCCAAAGCATCAACGCCTGAGTTCCTTGTTCGAAAAATCTCGTGTACTTGTAGCGTACTCAAGAACCGCGTTTCCTGCGTTTTGATCGATTTGAGCGTCTAGCAGTTTCAATAACTTATTTAGAATCAGCACGGGCAGGCAATCCGACCCCCCTCCCGGCACCAGACGTAACTCTATTTAGACTCGATACGTTGTGGAACATTGAAATCCACTGTGCCCAAAAGTGTGCCCGTTTTCCCCTCACCGGCACCAAAACGCCAGCACTTCTAGTGTCCTTTGCGGCCGTTCAGCATTCATTGTTCGGCGCACATCACGCACACCCATCGAGGCTCAACAACGTGGCATTCGCGGTCGCACCGCAGAAGCGCGCTGATGCCGGATCAGTAGTCCTTTGTCGCTGCGCCAAGCTTCCTGTAGCTGAGGTAGGATGGCACCTGACCGGACCCTGGGGCGTTTGTCAGAACCGATCCTGCTCCACTCACGTAAACTGCCCTGGATGAGAGCATTGGGCTGTTCGCGACAGTTTGGAAGTTCACGGCAGGATTGGTCTACAGAAGCCTGCATCCGCCCAGGAAGTTTTTCGACCACAGAAGAGCCAATGCATCCGCAAAGTCGTAGGGACAGCTCACGTCAAAGCGATGTGTTAGATTTCCGTTCTGCCTATCCCCGATAAGAAGTAACAACGCCCTAACCGATATTCGCTCGGGGGCACGCTAGAGTTGGTTCTGTGAGACGGATGATCCGACCCACACAACCAATAAAGCAGGGTGCCATGCACTCAGAACATCGAATCCACATCTTCATCAACAAGAAGCAATTTGAGTTTGAACACCATGTACAGACTTGAGAACACCTCAAGCAAAGTGCTGGAATCCCGCTTGGGGACCTTCTCTTTCTCCAGCGTCCAGGAGAAGATGAGGTAATCGCCAATGACGCCAAGATTGCCTTGAGAATTGGCGAGCACTTTCACAGCCAGCCTCCAGCCGAATTACGGCTCGGGGGCGGCACTTATTGAAGAAGCGGGCGTTGCTTCTGGCAGCGAAACGCTGCCGGTCTTGTTTGGAGAGAAGCATAAAGCCTACCATATGGCTGCATTGTGCCGAATGGCACACGTGAGCCGATCTTTGTAAGATCCTTCAGGCGGGGCGCGCCTCATCAGGAATGGATGGTGAAGGCGTAGGCGTAGGGGTTGGGCGGGTTGGCGGGGAGGGTGAGATGCAGGCCGCTGCCATCCTGATCGAAGGCGATCCGTCCCGCGCCGAACAACTCCACGCGCCGAACTGGCTGCGGGAGGGCACCGGATCCCCTGGCGAGAGTCTTAATGTGCAGCTTGCCGTCGTTTGGCCAGACGAAGGCGAATGCGTAAAGGGTATCGCCTTTGGTGACGAAGCGAATGTCTTCGGTGGTATAGGGGCGCTGTTTCGTTTCGTTGAAGGTCCCAGCGGCGGCAGCATCGGGCGGTCCTTCGCCAAAGACGCTGAACGGGCGGGTGCCGTAGATCGCGCTGCCATGCACCTGTATCCACGAGGCAAGCCCGGTTAGGAATGCGTGCTCATCCTCATCGAGGGTGCCATCGCCACGAAGGGGAATACTGAGCAGTAGATTCCCGTTGCGGCTGACGATGTCGATGAGCGAGTGAATGACGAAGGTGGGGGTCTTGTACTTGTGGGAATCAAGCAGCGAGCGATCGTAATACCAGTTGCCGATGCAGGTATCGGTCTGCCAGGGTTGGGCGAGGATTCCGTTTGCCTTGCCGCGTTCGATATCCAGGGTGACTGAGCCGACATGTTCGAGCTTGATGTCCTTCGCGGTGACGACCACATCCACCTTGCCGTGTTTGCGCACGCTGGAGTTGTAGTAGTGGGTGACGATGTCGATGCCATACTGGCCGAGCGGCAGCTCGCTATCGTCGAAGTAGAGCAGGTCGGCGTCATAGGTATCGACGAGGTCCTGGCAGCGCAGGAACCAGTTCTCCGCGAAGGCGGTATCCATGGTTGGGACGCCTTCGTTCCAAGGGCGGTCATTGGCTTCATGCCATTGGTTGGCCGCGGCTACAGTGGTGAAGCCATCCGGCATCACGATATTGCGTCCGGTGTATAGCTTCTGCGGATCGAGGCCGTCCCACCACTTGCCTTTACCGTCTGCCTTGGTGAGGGTATAGGCGTCGTAACGGACGCCTTGCATGGATCCTTCGGGATCGTAGTCGTACGCGACCTGAAGCCAGTGCCAGGCATGTGCGCCGTGGTTGGAGACGCCGAAACGCAATCCCCGCTTGCGCGCCTCCTTGGCCCAAACCGCCATGATGTCGCGTTTTGGGCCTACCCGAACCGAGTTCCACTCATGAAAGCGCGAGTTGTAGATGTCGAAGTTGTCATGGTGCTGTGCCAGTGCGACAAAATACTTTGCCCCGGCAGAAACGAACAGGTCCATCAGATGTTCCGGCTGCCAGCGTTCGGCCCTCCAAGTGCCGTTCAGCTCGACGGCCCCGAACTTCGAGGGGTGTCCATAGTTGGCGACGTGGAACTTGTTCTGTCTGGAACCCTGGAGATACAAGTTCCGCGTGTACCAGTCGCCTTGCTCTGGCATCGACTCCGGCCCCCAGCAGGACCAGATGCCGAATTTAGCGTCGCGGAACCACTCAGGAGTCTGGTATCCGGCGGTGAGCGAGTCCCATGTGGGCTGGAATGGACCGGGAGCAATGTGATGCGGATTGGCTCCCTGGGACAAGAGCGCTCTTGGAATTGCGACTACAGGTGCGGCGGCTGCGATTGATCTGAGGACGCTTCGGCGAGTGAGTAGCGGCATCGGCATGTTGGGAAAATTATACCTTTCGATTGTCTTGGTTTAATCCATTTGGAACCATAAAGGACCAATGTGCAGAAATACTGTGTTTTTAGTAGTTTGCATGGCGCTAGCAATTGCTCCTCCCTCTGTTGGAGCTATATCGCCAATGCACTCATTGACCGCGATTACTCCCGAGAAGTCGGCGAGTGTTTAGTCGGCGCTCTAACCAACAGAGCTACGTCCCCGCTATGTAAATCTACAAGATCCGCTGAAATCTTGTGGTTTGTGGGTTTTGCAGATTTTGCATTCCGGGCGTCTACCGCTCTGACTACCTGCAATAGCGGCGATTTCTGTCCAGACCCCCTATAGACCGCCAGTAAAGGATTCGCTCCGCAACGAGATTTGCCTTAGCACAGGCCATCGATCCATACCAATTGCGCGCGCTCGTTCGCTTTCTTCAGAACACCCGCGCTTCGACATATCGTTCCGGCTCGAATAGATCCTAGAACGGTCGCGTGGAAAGGGAGCAGAATAATAGCGGAAAGCAGAATACGAGATCGCCAATGCCTCGCGCGGGGAACGTCTTTTACAACTTTGTCACGGGCGAGAATTCGTGAACACCGTAAGCCGAACGAATTCACGAAACAGTGATCCCTGGACCCTGGCCTCGGCACGGAGGGCAGCGGGCATCGAACACCGGGACTCACCCGAACGAGATGTAGACCGTCTCAATGAGGGGAGCTACCTAACGTTTGCAATCGCGAATCGTTGGATTAGTCGTCTCTCCTACGTTTATCCTGTCTGCCCTTGGTACGAGTACAGCGAGAGGCGGCCCACGCGCAGGCTGGCTCATTGCTTTCCTGGGTCGCCAAGTTGCACATACGCTTCCTTCAGATCCCAGCGGTTCACGTTCGGCGGGCCGATCGGTGGCTTTTGGAGGAAGGACCGCGCGTCCTGCACCTGCGCTGAGACGCTGAGCCACCGATTCAGATAGATATCGATCTGAAAGCGGAAGCGATTCAGCCAACCTTAGCTCGAACAGCAATCTTTAGCCGGGCACAAGTTAATTAATGCCCCGGTGGTGTTGGATTCGAATGCACACTGGGTGCAGGGATTTCGGGACCCGCATAGATGAGACGCAGTCCGAAATCGGTATCGGCGGGAAATGGCGGAAGAGCGATGACGGCGATTGCACTTGATTGCAACCAGCCGCCTCCCGCATCGGACCATGTACCGGTGCGAGGATCGAACCATTGAGCACGGTAGGCGCTCGACGGTCGAAGGCCTCGAATCAGTTTGGCCTTGCTGCCCTTCTCAAAATAGGCCATGACGATGCTCATGTCCGGCGTGTGCGCGCAGTATGCCCACCCGTCATAGCCCTCCTTGATCTCCGTCCTGTTTGGCGAAATTAGATCGGGCTCAGGGATCAGGTCCTGGTAGGCGCGTCCAATTGAGAATGCGAACTCCTTGAGATACTTCATCTGCGCGGCAGAGTTGTATTGAAAGGCTTCCCACATCTTCGGACTTACTTCGGGCTCGATCTCCGCGCGCTCAATATTCTCAGCGCCGTAGACATGACCGGCCAGACCGCCGGATAGGAAGCTCCCATACATGCCGGAGCGCACATATCGATCGTCTTTTTCTGTGCCGGGATCTGCCGAACCCTCCAGATACCCTTCTCTCTTGTTCCAGATGAAACCTGCATAAGGAGGTTCACCGTTCATAGCCGGCTGCGGGGAATTCGAGTTATAAATTTGAGTCAAGTACCAATAAAAGTCGTGCGTCCGCATATTGCCGGTCTGGTGGAGTGTAACCCATGAATTCTGCCCCCAGTTCACCAGCGTTGATGGACTTGCATTCGCGGAAAGCAACGTGCCGAAGGGAGGAGGGCCGTACTTTGTTAATACCATCTGAATGGCGGGCTTGTAGTCTTCCGGAGGGATGGATAGTTCGTAGGTATCGAAGTGAATGGGGCTCAAGATACAGTTATTGGCCTGATAACGACTATAGATGTATTGTATGTAGCGCGCGTAGGAATCCGGCCATTTATAGTATCGCTTCCACGGTTCACTGGAATCCCGGCGCATAACTTCGATAAAGGGAATAATTCCCTGAGAGTTCAGATAGTCGATCTTTCGATCGAGATAGTCAAAGTATTTGGGATTGATACGATCGATGTCGGGATAGATAGTTTCAAATCCCGGGACCTTACCAGGGAACAGGAATGGGCGTCCTCCCTCATTTTCCATGTTCTTGGCTCTGCTGTCAGTCCGCAACCAGTCCTTGGGTTTGCCTTCAGGACTACCTGCGCCACCGATGGGCCATGCGCCGCGGATCACAGTCCGATCCGGATCGCTCATCACGATTTCCGCGGGCTTTCCATCGTTGGCCCAGCTGGGAAACGCCGCGATGATGGTGACCAGGTTGAACCCCTGCGCTTTGCGGTAACGAACATAATCCTTGAATCCAGCCGTGGGGCCAATGGGCCGCTCCTGGTCATCGTCGTACCACCGAAAGACATTTGTGCCGGTGGCCCACCATGTATCGCCGACGATGAAGAATGGCGTGCCGTCGGCCTGCTCAATGGCATGATGATTCGGCGTGGACTGGAGAAATCCGTGACGAACCGTGTTTTCCTCCTTCTCTGCTTCGGTCCAGGGCATAGCAGTGAAGCTTCCGGTTTTGCCTCCGAGGCCGGAGTCGGCAGGATCTGACCCGCTGGTCCAGGTCCATGTCCCGGGGGCTGTTGCAAGGACTCGCACTTTGAAGGTTTGGCCGCCGTCCCAGAAACCATACACGCGCTTCTTGAAGTTAGGACCGGTGAGGTCGACCCAGACCGTAACATCGGTGTACGCGTTGGCATAAGTGTGCGCTGCCGTCAGTGTCACCTCTTGCTTCTCCCACACATGCACTGAAGTCTGCGCGAGTGCGACTGAGGTCATGAGCAAGGGGATCCAAACTAACATGAACAGGTTTTTCCTCATCGAATTCTCCGATCTAGATGAAACTTCTGGCTCGTGGCCGCTCAAACTCTTCGGCCTTGTGCAGTGGCCGCACGATCACCAAATCGATCCGCTTATTCGCGGCCGGAGAGCTCGTTGAACCAAGCTAACCCTTCGACCGTATTGCCCGCCGGCCGGTACTCGCATCCTACCCAGCCGCGATAGCCGATCTGGTCCAAATGGTCGTAGAGATAGTCAAAGTTAACCTCACCGGTGTCCGGCTCATTACGCTTTGGCACACCTGCGATCTGCACGTGACCGCAATGCGGCGCGTACTTGCTGAGCTTCACGGCCAGATCCCCTTCCATAATCTGCATATGGTAAAGATCCATTTGCATCTTCAAGTTCTCGGCGCCCACCTCTTGCAGCGTGGCATAAGCCTGAGCTTGCGTAGTGAGGTAGAAGCCTGGCATATCGCGTGTGTTGATGGCTTCGACGAGTAGGGAAATGCCTTGCTTGGCGAGTTCGGTTGCAGCGTGCTTGAGATTGGCGACATATGTCGCGCCGGCTATCGCCGGACTGATGTTTGGCGGAACGATGCCAGCCATGGCGTGGACTTGCGTTGAGTTGAGCTGCTTCGCATATCGAATTGCGGATGCCAGGCCGGCGCGGAACTCATCTTCTCGGCCCGGCAGACATGTAGTGCCTCGTTCTCCGGCAGCCCAATCACCGGGAGGCAAGTTAAACAGCACGTTGACCAGATTATTTTTTCTCAGTTCTGCTGAGATTACTTCCGCAGGAAACTCATATGGAAATAGATACTCGACGCCCGTGAAACCCGCATTCGCGGCGGCAGCGAAGCGCTCGAGGAATGGTACTTCATTGAACATCATGGAGAGATTGGCAGCGAACCTAGGCATTTTGGACTTCCTCCGAACGATCCTTGCAGGCAAGAGTTGAAACTTTGCGCTTCAACACGCGGCGAACAGCATCAGCAATTGCTTCCACGCTCATGCCATACTTGTCCAACAAATCTGCATACGGACCACATTCCGCAAATGTATCGGCAAGTCCGACTCGCTCCAGTGGAGCAGGGTGAGCAGCAGCCAGGCATTCCGCGACGGCGCCGCCAAGACCACCGATGATGCTGTGTTCTTCCGCGGTGACGATGGCGCCGGTCTCTTGCGCGCAACGCGTGACCAGGTCAGCATCGAAGGGCTTGATGGTGTGGATTTCAACGACCCGCGCGTGAATATCTTCGAGCCGTAGAGCCTCGGCCGCCTGAAGCGATCGAGCTACCAACACGCCGCACGCGATGATGGTCGCATCATCGCCTTCAACGAGTGTGATGCCCTTGCCGATCTCTGGCTGATAGTCGGCGGTGAAGATCTGCGGCACTTCGTTTCGGCAGAGCCGGAAGAATACCGGCCCATCCCAGGCAGCCACCTGAGGTAGCAGTCTCGTCACAGCAAGGGGATCCGCAGGGACGACGACCGTCATTCCGGGAAGGCTCCGTAAGATGGCAAGATCGGTGATGGAATGGTGCGTGGGACCATCGAACGAGTCGGAGAGTCCGGCGTATGCCCCCGCCAGTTTTACGTTGGCTTTTCCGAAGCAGAGATGAGTGCGCACCATCTCCAAAGCACGCGTCGCAAAAAGAAAAGCAAAAGTGTTCGCAATTGGAACGAAGCCGCCGTTCGCCAAGCCGACGGCTGCGTCGACAAGTGCGGGTTCAGCGATCCCCACATTGAAAAAACGGTCGGGGAAGCTCTGCTCAAACATGTAGCTGAAATCGGAACTGCTGACGTCGGCGCTCAACACCACAACGTCTTTGCGAGCGCGGCCTAGCTCCACCAGTGCATTGCCATATGCACTTCGCATCAATATGGGTTGCCCAAAAGACTCTCTGATTAACCTTGCCATTGCTTAGCACCATCCTGCAACTCTGCCAACGCAGATTCAAACTGCTCCGCACTCGGTATCCCTCCGTGCCACTGCGGGGCGTTCTCCATAAAGCTGACGCCTTTCCCCTTGGTGGTGCGGGCAATAATGACCACGGGCCGCCCGTGAATCTCGTCTGCGTAGTCGAGCGCATCAAGAATCTCGGCCATATTGTGACCGTGAATTTCGATGACATGCCAGTTGAATGCCGCCCATTTGTCGGCGATCGGCTCCGTTGGCATCACCTGTCTCGTGGATCCGGTTTGCTGAACGCCGTTGTAATCAACAATCACTTTCAAGTTGTCCAGCCCGAATTTGGCGCCTAACATCAGGCCTTCCCAGATCACGCCGGAGTTCAGTTCGCCGTCGCCCAGCACTACGTAAATGTTGCGGCGTGAACTTTCCAATCGGGCGGCCAGCGCCATTCCAGCACCGATAGCAACTCCGTGGCCTAGAGGCCCGGCGACCACCTCCACTCCTGGTGTTTTTGCGGGTTCCGGATGGCCTTGCAGACGACTATTCAATGCGCGAAAAGTGCCCAACTCTTCTATGGGAAAGTAGCCGCGATGGGCCAGGACCGTGTACAGCATCGCGCACGCATGGCCTTTTGAAAACACCAGCCGGTCCCGGTCTTTCCATTCAGGGTTTTCGGGATTTAGGCGCAACTGGTGGAAGTACAGAGCCGTAAGAATCTCTGCAACGGAAAATGCTCCGCCGATGTGGCCGCTTTTGCGCTCGTAGATCATGCGAAGTACGTGAGCGCGATATTCGTAGGCACGCTGCGAGAGATCCCTAATCATCTCTTCCGAGTGTCTGGCGCCGTAGTGGTAGAGCTTTCCGGATACACCGGCCATGCACGTGCTCATGTTTTCCCCGTTTTCCCGCTTTCGAGCAACATAAACAATGGTGAACCTTGGACAATGATTGCGTTACGGAACTATGACCTTGTTTCTGAAATTGGAGCAAGCTCCGATTCTCCAGAGATCGTTTCTGCCATTTCGCTACTCTGCTTAGGTGCAAACTGATCGGGAAATCTGGTGCGGAGAAATTTCACGGCTTGCCGCGCCGCTGAGTCCGGATCGGGCTCGGGCAAGATTTCCGCCGTAACCCAGCCGCTGTAGCCGATCTCGCGGAGTGCGTCGAAGATTTCGTCGAACTGGATATGTCCCCACCCCGGGGCGAGGCGATTTGAATCCGCCAGATGCAAATAGCCGATGAAGTCCTTGGCCGCCATGATGGCATCGCGAAACGAAGTATCTTCAATGTTCATGTGGAATGTATCAGGCATCAGCCTCACGCAGCGCCGCCCCGTTTCGCGAACAATGTCAAGGCCCTCTGCACAGTTATTAATGAAGTTGACTTCGTACCTGTTTACGGGCTCAACGATCAGCTCGACACCCAGCGGCTCGGCGACATCGGCGCAGCGTTGGATGCAATCGATATAGCGCTGGCGAGCTGTTTTCGGGTTCTCTCCGTCGTGAATCACGCCGCGGACGCGGCCTGTGTTGACTTTGGCGCCGAACTCCGCCGCGAGACGAATCATGTTGATGATTCGTTCGACAGCTTTGTCTCGTATTTCAGCTTCGGGATGGGTAAAGTAGAGGCGATCCGCAGCAAAGACCTGACCGGTTGAGATGCAGGGAATATCGAGTCCGGTTGCCGCGAGGCGCGGCTTGATCTGGGTCACATCCACTTGCGACGCATAACGCAATGCCAGTTCCACGCCGTCATAGCCAAGTCCGGCGCAGCGGTCGATGCAGCGGCAGAGGTCGTCTGCATAAACCGCGTATGCGCTCGGTAGAGCGTCCGCTGTGGAAACAACTAAACCAACTTTCATTGCCATTCTCCAGTCGTGCGCTGGGCATCCCGGCGCCGGTTACTTACCCGGCGGATTGCCGCTCCACAAACGTCCCCTGCGTTGTTGATGGGAAGACGCACTGGGCGGTAATATCGCGGACTTAGTTCAAAAAGACGAATTGCAGGTAACAACATTTCTTAATCCGCCGGTGCGGTTGCTTTTCAATGGCCGCACTTTACCCCAACCGCGTGATTTTTTCGGATTCGGCTCTCCGCTAGGCAGCCCTCACTCTTTCAAGTCCTGAACATGCGCTGCAAATGGGGAATACTAGGCTATGGAGAGTGTAAAGTCAAGCAATTCAATGTATATAAATGAATATACACGCTTTAGCGTGTGGTAGGACCTCCTATCTCATACCACTTGCTTCCGAGTGGTCCCTTTGCATGGCGATCAACTGGCGCCGTGTGAGAGGTCTCCTCGGAGAAAGTCTGAGCCGACGCCCAGGGCCAACTGACAGGTTGGCGCTCTCAGATGTTTTATTTTTGCCTGCGTATTTTGCCAATCGCGCCGCGCCTGAAGCGGGCGCTTTGCAGACAATCTCGATTGTTTACTCAGCTATTCTCTTGTTCCGGCGGGGCAAGGATTGCCTTCTGCTGAACTTCAAGCGCCGTGAGCAAATGTTGTCGCATCACTTGCCGGGCCCTCTTCGCGTCCCGTCTCTCTATACAGTCCAACATCTCAATGTGTGCGGGCATCACGCGCTGGACGAGATCGCTTTCCGATGAGACAAGTTCGCGAATCTCGACCATTAAATCATTGATCGAGTCCAGCAACAACGTGAGCAACGGATTGTGTGTTGTTTGAGCGAGACGCCGATGGAACTCAGAATCCTTGACCGCGTAGAGTTCTGGATCTCCTTTGACCGCTTCCATTTCTCCAAGGATGCGACGAATATCCTGAATGTCTTCTTCCGAAGCTTGCTCGGCTGCCAGACCGATGTTCTCCACCTCAAGCAGAGAGCGGACCTGATGCAGGTGATTGAGGCTGACATCCCGGCCCCACGAGCGGAGGAACAGATTCAGCGGCTTCACTACTTCTTCGCGACTCAATGCGCGAACGGTAGTGCCGATTCCGTGAGTGGTTTCCAGCAATCCACTCGCAGCAAGAACGCGAACTGCTTCTCGAACAACTCCGCGACTGACTCCCAGGCTCTCCGCAAATTCCCTTTCCGGAGGGAGTTTTGTTCCAACGGCCAACTGTTCAGAGAGGATTTTGTCTTGTATAGCATGGACGACACGGTCGACCAACGCATTCTTATTACCTATCGATCCGAAACGAACTCTTCGTACTTTCCTGACAAGTGGCCTTGGCATTCGCTGCTCCCAATTGACTCCCATCATAGTTTCTTCCCGAGCGAAGTCAAAGCCGCAGGGGTTGGGGTGGCGCATTCCGTGGGATTGCTTTACCATGATCGCCGTCCAGTGTCCGGCGTCTAGTGTTCACTGTTCAATGCATCTACCTGGAGGAATCTAACATCCATGATCATTCGGCTCGTATATAGAATCTCTATCCTCGCCTTGATGACAACTGCCCTGCTCACCGCTCAGGAAACCCGCAAGACCATCGTCAACCGCTCGCCAAATCCCGCCGACGACTCCAAGGAGAACTCGGCCACAGTTCCAGATGTTTTTGCCATCACCGGTCACTTCGATCGCATTGTGATTCTGCGCTTCAAATACAAGACGGATCTGCTCGCCGGCATGCAGCAGATGGTGAAGCAGGAGCACATCCAGAATGGCGTCATCCTGAGCGGAGTGGGCTCGGTACGCGGCTACCAGATACACCAAGTGGCCAACCGTACCATGCCCTCGCACGATACTTTCGTGAGCAATCCAACTCAGCCGGCGGATCTGGTCAGCATGAATGGATACGTCATCAACGGCAGAATTCATGCGCACGTAACGCTGGGAACACCGGAGAAAGCCATCGCCGGTCATCTCGAACCTGGGACCACGGTCTTTACCTTTGCGGTCATCACCATCGGCGTGATGAGCGATGCCGATCTAAGCCGCGTGGATGACAAGACGTACCGATAAAGCAGGAGTGCCGGATAGCGGGATTCAGTTTTGCAAGTTGGACATCCTGGCAACAGGCGTCTTAACGCCTCGCCTGACAGCTTCTCTGCCTCGGGGTTCCTTTTCTGCGCCCATAGCTGAACTCTCTGTTTATCAATTCCATCGTCGGCTATTCACAATGCCATGTGGTACGACATAGGAGGTCCTACCACTTTTTAACTAATTCAATACAAACATGTTACAATCTGCTACTTGACATTTATTATCTCCCGTGCGTATCTTGGGTCGATTCATTTTCAAAGGAGACTCGTACGATGAAAGCGCAAGTTCGCGATTTGACCCTTGCTTTGAGAAGAACATTTTCAGGAAGGAACGAGGGCGAAATCTGGTGCAGATTAGGTGTGCTCGCCCTTTGTCTCCTCCTGCTGGGCGGAGGAAAGCTATTTAGTCAGGCGGACACGGGAAGCGTTACCGGAACGGTAACGGATGCTTCTGGCGCCGTCGTGCCTGGCGTGAAAGTTTCCATCGTTGCGGCTGCAACCAACCAGCGGCAAGACGTTACGACGGACGGCGCGGGTCGCTATTCCTCCGGTCCGCTGCGCCCCGGTGAATATCGCGTTGAAGCCGAGCTGGCCGGTTACAAGCGTCTGGTCAACAAGAGTATCGTGCTGCAAGTCCAGGAAGCCGCAGTGATGGATCTCACGATGGAAGTTGGCGGCGTGCATGAGGTGGTGACGGTTACCACAGCCCCGCCGATGGTCGACACCAGCGACGCGTCACAAGGGTCGGTCATCGAGGAGAAAAGCGTCTCTGACCTTCCGCTGAATGGCCGCGACTACCTTCAGTTGGCGTTGCTTTCTGAGGGCGCTTTGCCTCCTCCGAACTCGCATACCGCAGATGGCAATTCCAACAACAGGGCGGCGGGCTTTACCGCAGGCGGAGTGCGCGACACGGATAACAGCTACCTGCTCGATGGATTTGATAACAACATCGATGACACCTCGTTCGATGTGGCCCAAGCCGAGGTCGTGAAGCCCTCCGTCGATGCGATCCAGGAGTTTAAGGTGCAAACCAACGCGTATCCGGCGCAGTTCGGCAGATCGGCCGGTGGCGTAGTGAACATCAGCATGAAGTCAGGAAGCAACGGATTCCATGGGACTGCATATAACTTTGTCCGCAATGAATTCTTTGATGCGAGGGACGACTTTAATTCCGGTAGACAAGCTCCTATCAAGCGCAACGACTACGGCTTTTCCGCAGGTGGGCCCGTTCTCAAGAATAAAGCGTTCTTCTTCTTCGCATGGGAAGATCTAAAGCTGAGAGAATCCTACATTGACAACAACACGATTCCGACAGCGCAAATGCTGCTGGGCAATTTCTCTGCACTCAGCGCCACCATCTATGACCCTGCGCAATACAACGCGGCAACCAATACGCGGACAGCCTTCACGGGCAATATTATCCCGCAAAGCCGGTGGGACTCGGCGGCCCAACAACTCCTCAAATACTTTCCAACTCCACAAAACACCAATGCCACACAAAATTTCATCTACGTTTCTCCCAACGACGAAGATCTCCACCGAATCAATACGCGAGAGGATTTTCAGCTCTCCCAGAAAGATCAACTGTCGTTCATCTACAACAGTCAAACAGTATTTATTCCGTCATATCCTGTCCTGCCTCCGCCATCGTTTGGCGGCGACTCGCGCCAGAGAAATACCTGGGGCTATGGCGGCGGTATCACCTGGACCCATGTTCTATCTCCGAATTTTGTGACAAGCAGTAAAGCCGGGTGGTTCGGGGATACATACCAAATCTCCTACCCCCCAGCGGCGTTAGCTCTTGGGAGCCTGACCACAAATATCGGCCTGCCCCTGCCTACGTCACCGCTTCCGATATCGTTTCCAAACTTTACACTCACCGGCTATTCAACCATCGGACCGGGCAACAACTTGCCCAATCGGTCGCAGGGGGAAAACCGGCAGATTGTGAACGATACCAACTGGGTCAAGGGTGCTCACACCATCCAGTTTGGTGCCGGGATTCAATGGATACAGACCAACAGCAACAACTCCCGGAGCGAAGACGGAGTCATTGCTTTCAGCGGCAAGTACACCAGAAACCCCGCTACCAGTTCCGGCGGAAACGCGTTTGCCGATTTCCTTCTCGGTCAGGTTGATAATGTCACCTTCAGCACGAATACGAGAGTACAAGCGCGGGCAATCAACCTGGATGGATATTTTCAAGACGAGTGGAAGGTCAACAAGCGTTTCACTGTGAATGTGGGCCTGCGGTACCAGTACCTGACGCCGTTCCACGACATCTTTGACAGACTGACGAATCTCGATATGGACACGAACCCTGCGCAGCCCCAGATCATTTATGAGGGCTCCAGCACGAGCACGTCTTTCGTGCACAACAGCCCCCTCGATTTTGAGCCCCGTATCGGCCTGGTGCATCAATTCTTCAATGATAAGGTGGTGTTGCGTGCCGGCTATGGGGTCAACTCCCCGTTCCAGAGATTCTCTCCATTCGGCGACTCTGACTCCATGGTCGTGAATCCTCCTTACGACGTTTCAATCACCACCAGCAGCAACGGCATCACTCCATCTTCGCAACTGTCGAATGGAATCCCCAGTAACTTCGTGGCTCTGTCAAGTGCGAATAACGTGACGCTGGCTTCCATGCAGCGCAATCCGCCGCACGCGTATAACCAGCAGTGGAATTTGAGTGCACAATACCAATTTGCCAGGGACTGGATGGTTCAGGTTGGTTATATCGGCAGCAAGGGCACGCATATCGTGAACTTATACGATGCAAACTACGTAAAATCCCTGGCCTCTGGAAGCGTCAACGCGCGGCGTCGCTTCGGCAACCTGTTCGTTCCAACATCCGCTCCAGGCACCGCCGGGGCTGCGCAGGGAGTGACCATTCCGCTTCTAGCCCAGATTCTACGGACGGAATATTCAGGAAATGTAAACTTCAACGGCATGCAGACAACTTTGACGCACCAGCTATCCCAAGGCTTTACAATTTTAGGCAGTTGGATATGGTCAAAGGCACTCGGAGATACCTACGACGTCGCAACCGGCGGCGGTATTGCAAGCTATAACTACCAGAATCCAGCAAATCTTCGTGGCGAATACGGTCCGTTGGACACAAACCTATCGCAGTCATTCGTTATAAGCGGACTGTGGGACCTGCCTTATGGTCACGGAAAGCGGTTTGGAGCAAGCCTTCCTGCCTGGGCTAACACCTTGTTGGGAGACTGGAGCCTGGACGGAATCATGACCAAGACGGCGGGAAGCCCGTTTAACGTAACCGTGAACGGAAATCCCTCGAACTCCGGGCAAACCGATCGGCCCAACATCGTCGGCAATCCGTACGCCCCTACAGGTGGACAAAACAAAGCACATTTTCTCAACGTCGCGGCATTTCAAGCCAATACAGCATATACCTACGGGAATATGCAGCGGGACTCCATGGTTGGTCCCCGCTACACCGATGTCGACTCCTCTCTATCAAAAGTGGTGACGATGTTCAATGTAAAGGATCAGCCTGTAAACCTTCAGCTTCGCTGGGATATTTTCAATATTGCCAACCACCCCAACTACAACATACCGGGCACTACTTTGGGTACTGGGACCTTCGGGCAACTAACAAGCGACGTTGCTGCACGACAGATGCAAATCGCCGCCAAAATTATCTTCTAACCACAAAGAGCACCTTGGCATAATGAACAGCTCTGCTTGCCACCCTTTGATGATCCGCTCATCGAAGGGTGGCAAGTTAGCGTACGCACCCTTTTGCAGGCTGCTGGCGCAGCCTGAACGCATTGCGACAATTCGGCACGACAGAAACGAGAAGAAGAAAATGGCGAAGATTGGATTCATCGGGCTTGGCATTATGGGTAAGCACATGTTGCGCAACCTGCGGAAGGCAGGACATGAACTGGTTGCATACGATATTGTCGCGGCTTCGGTAGACACAGTGGTCGGCGATGGCGTGGAACGCGGCGCGTCGTGCAAGGACGTAGCGGCTCGCACGGATGTAGTGATTACCATGCTCCCCGACGGCCCAGAGGTAGAGCATGCAGTGCTAGGCGCGAGCGGAGTGCTGGAAGGCGCTCATACGGGATTGACCCTCGTGGACATGAGCTCTATCAGCCCGATCGTGTCGCAACAGATTGCGGCGGCATGCACTAAGAAGGGGGTTGCATTTCTGGATGCGCCTGTCAGCGGCGGCGAGCCAAAGGCCATCGACGGCACGCTGGCGATCATGGTTGGCGGCGACGAGGCGACCTTCGACAAGGTCGCTCCGTTGCTCATGCTGATGGGGTCGAGCGTTGTGTTGGCAGGCGCAGTCGGCGCGGGCAACGTTACCAAGCTGGCGAATCAGATCATCGTGGCCTGCAACATCGCCGCGATGTCCGAAGCCCTTGTGCTTGCGGACCGCTGCGGTGTCGATGCGGAAGTTGTGTTCAATGCAATTAAGGGCGGCCTTGCCGGCAGCACGGTACTGAACGCCAAGGCGCCCATGGTGATCGCGCGCAACTTCAAGCCCGGCTTCCGCATTCGGCTGCATCAGAAGGACCTTCGCAATGCGCTGCTCACAGCCGAATCGAAAAAAGTGGCCCTGCCGCTGACAAGCCTGGTGCAGCAAATGCTAATGGCGCTGATGAACCAGGGCAGCGGAGATCTCGATCACTCGGCACTTTATACCTTCATTGAGGAAATGGCGCCGAAAAGCCCCGGCAAGCGCGGTCAGAAATGAAAACTGCTTCGCTCTGCTAAGGTTAGTTGCCGGAAAGAAATGGCGTTGCCCCGCGACGCGTGTCCCTGAGCAAGCTGTTGCATGCATTGGAGAAAGAGATGGCAGCGTCTGGAAGCGATCGAGTCGAAACCATGATGACTCGGCGCGAATGGGCCGTCGTATTGCTACTCGTGATTTCGGCCGTCATCAACTATGTCGACCGCAGCAATCTTTCCATCGCTGCGCCCTTGATTCAGCGACAGTTCAACTTGTCACCCATGCGAATCGGCTCCTTGCTGTCGGCATTCTTCTGGACTTATGCGTTGATGCAGATTTCCGGAATTGCCGGATGGTTCTCCGATCGGTTTCCAGTGGGTTGGGTGATGTTTGGAGGATACGTCTTATGGTCCGGCGCAACGGTCATAACTGGATTGACATCGAGTTATGCGGGCCTTTTTGTGGCTCTTCTCCTGCTCGGTATCGGTGAGTCAGTCGCGTATCCCTGCTACTCGCGAGTCTTTGCGGAGCTTCCTCAGCAGCAGCGCGGACGAGCCAACGCGCTCATCGACGCCGGCACAAAGCTTGGACCGGCGGTGGGCGCGTTCGTCGGCGGTCTGCTGCTTGTGCACATTGGCTGGCGGATGCTCTTCATTGTTCTCGGAGCTGGCGGACTTTTGTGGGTTCTGCCGTGGCTCCGCATCATGCCACACTACGGGCGCAGAGTGAGTGGAGGCGATGCCCCGCCTCTTCCTTCCATTGCAAGACTGATACGCGTGAAGAGCGCATGGGGAACTTTTCTCGGGCATTTCTGCGGAAACTATTTCCTCTATTTCCAACTGTCATGGCTCCCTATCTACTTGGTGCGCGAAGAAAAGCTGTCGATCGGATCCATGTCACGGCTTGCCTCCGGGGTTTTCCTGTTGATTGCATGTTCCACCCTTGTCGCGGGATGGATCTCCGATCGATTGATCGCTGCCGGCGCCTCGCCCACACGGGTTCGGAAGAATGTTGTGGTGGGCGGCCTGACTGTGGCCTCGAGCCTTCTGTTCTTGGCGTTCACTCATGGAAATCTTCCATTATCGATTGCCATAATGACCGTAGCCTGCATCGGCTATGGGGCCTTTGCTTCCAACCACTGGGCCATTAGCCAGACTCTGGCTGGGCCTGCGATGGCGGGACGTTGGACAAGCATGCAGAATGGGATCGCCAATCTCGCTGGCATTGTCGCTCCCTGGGTCGCAGGAGCAATCGTTCAGATCAGCGGCAGCTCGCGCATGGCATTCTTTATCACGGGGTCTGTCGCCATCGCGGGAGCATTCATCTGGGCGCTGCTTGTACGGAGGGTAGAGCCTGTCCAGTGGGACGCAAACGTGGGCGCTCTGGAGACAACAAGATGAGAGTCCATTGGGGATCGACATTTCATCGAGTCGCACCGGCCACCGACTCTGAAGGGATTGTCCAGAATGGTTTCCCGCTCAATCAACGATGCGAACCCTACACGTCTAGAAATCTATTCCCGCGCCAATGAAGTGGGGAGCCCATTCGCCTCAAATTCCTTGTGTGTAATACAGGACGGACGCCCGGTGCGAAGCAGACATTGCCCGCAACCTCAGTGGAGATTGGGATAGGTTCTGTAAGCGACGAGTTGAGCGTCGAAAAAGGTTCCGCTGAGGCGCGAGGTTTTGAGGAGGACTTCGAAGTAAGGAAATCGTTTCGCGCCGAAGGTGTTCAGCAAATTCTGCATTTGGATTTCGGAAGAGAGAAAAGCAGCCGCGGCGCCGGTCGCATCGGAGTCGGTTCCTGCGATGAGGACGATGCTTCCCGTGTGGCTCAGGTTAGGCAGATAGGCAATGGTTGCTGAAGCCGCAGAGTCGAAGTAGACTGCCTGCTCTCCCGGCCGCGGATGGCGATTGCGCACGATTGCCACCGCATGCGTGTAGTCGTAGTCGGTGACGAAGTTGAGCTGATCGTCGAAGAGGTCATCCCAGGGAACCGCTTTCTTGCCGCCGATCAGGATCACGTTGTCGCGCTTGATCTCGTCCGCGGTAAAGTAACGTGCCAGCGTGAGGTAATGCGGGTAGTTTGCCGGGATCTCGCCCAGCAGCGACTGAGCAGCGCGCACGGCGCCAAAGGTCACCAGGTTGTGTCTGAGGACCTGGTTCACATCCTCCTTGCGATCCGCGCTCATGTTCGACGATTGAATCTGCTGAATAAATCCGCGCGAAATGTAATCACCAAGCGTAAGCGGATTGCCGGTAATATCCTCCACCACGCTGGCCGAATCGTCGGACAATACGAGATCGGTCTGGCGGTGGGGGTCGAGAAAGCTGCTCCAGAATGCGGTCAAGGCCGGTTGACCATCCCATGGATAAAGTGCCTTGAGCAAGGAGCGGTTCTGGACGTAGAGCGCGACGCAGGCGAGAGCAAGCGAAATGCTCACAAGGGGCCACACCAGACGCCGGAGATGCCTGAGCTTTCGAGAGTCCTGGCGAGACGTGGTGTCGCCAACCGGCGTTATTTCGCGTGCGGACTCTGCCTGCACCTGCACCCCGACCGCCGACTGCTGGGCCAGTCGGCGGCGAAAGACGAGCCGGTAGCCGCCGCGGGGAATTTCAAAGAGGAGAGGCTCGTTGACGCCGGTTGATTCAAAATACGATTCAATGCGCTTGCGGAGTTCGGTGGCGTTGACCCGGACAATAT
>Ga0255355_1000144_pt1 | contig 48438 bp, 42 predicted proteins | sample HBST75metaG_FD_189943 | JGI IMG/M metagenome (GOLD analysis project Ga0255355, IMG submission 189943) | Peat soil microbial communities from Stordalen Mire, Sweden - H.B.S.T75 | ecosystem: Environmental > Terrestrial > Soil > Wetlands > Peat | place: Sweden: Norrbotten County, Stordalen Mire...
TGTCGGTATCGATCTTCGAGAAGACCGATATTTCATGCGCCCTTCAGCCAAATCTCCACGGAACAGACCAGACAACTTCCTCTAAACAACTGAATCTATTCGACATCTAACCGGACACCAGTGATCTTCATTACAGAATGACCTGAGAGTGGCGCATCTGCATGCGTTGAGATGGTTGAAACGATGATGACATTATCCGCCATTCGCCTTGATTCACGAAACTCCATGTGAAGAACCGGAGAAACACAAGACTCGAGGCCAGGCCGAAGGCACTTTATAAAGTAATAATCGTAGATCTCAGAATCCAGGCAGTTACCTTTGTAAGCTCAGAGGTAACGAACGCTAACTGGCAAGAGCCACACTTCACCCCGGTTGTCAGCGTTCCCACGCCTGCAAAACTAAGTCCTGGGATGACTTGGGCGTCGGCTGCTTACCGCTTCTCGTCCGTGCCTGTCGGTGTGGGGGGAGGGGCAGGAGTCCGAGGCGCCGGAGCGGCTGCGGCCGAGCGCATCCCCATCTGCTGAGCGGGTGGGGCCTGGTGCATGGTCACAATGATCGCTTGTGCCGGTTTCTTGCCTGCACAGTGGTAGGCGTGGGTGGTCGAAGCGTCAAAGTACACGGCGTCGCCCACCCCCAATACACAATCTTCCGTGCCGTGGCGAAGCCCCAGCTCGCCATCCAGCACATAGAGGAACTCGAAGCCCGTATGCATGTGCGCCTTGGGTTCCTGCCCGGCTTCCAGCGGTACAAACTCGGCAAAGTAGGGGTCCATGTGCCGGTCTGGCACCATATAGCCCAGGCTCTCGAAGTAGTATGCCGGCGTCTCCGCTCCGCTCTGCGGCAGCCGCACCCGCTCCTTGCGCCGGTGAATCCGGAAAACCGTACGCGGCTCGGTCTCAAAGAAAAACGACAGGTCTTTGGAGAACACCATCGCGATGCGCGCCAGGTTGCGCAGCGTCGGCACCACCCGCCCGGTCTCCAGTTGCGACAGAAAGCTCGCCGAGAGCCCCGTGTGCCTTCCCAGCTCCACCAACCCCATCGACTTCTTGAGCCGCAGCCGCCTGATGCGCTCGCCGATGTGCTTTTCCGCAATGAACTGCTCGGTGGTTTCGGTGTCCACCTCGGTCCATTGCGTCGCTTCGCTGCGAACCACAGCCAACTCGCTCATCGGATCCCTCCAGCGGGCAGATGCAGAATGCGTCCTCGTACAGGTTGTTGCGCAGATCAAAAACTATTCTCATGCTACTAAAGGCATCTTGTCCCGCGTAGGGTTTTTTCTCCCCTGGGAATCGCTGTCCACCCCATCAGTCGTTCTCCATTGCCCCGCTTCCCCCAGCCTGTTTCCCACGCAACTCGGCGGCCATTTGGAGCCGGCTGCTTCGCCGCCCCGCGCTATCCTAGAGAGTCCGGCCCCACCGGCCGCCGAGGAAGCTTATGCCTGAAGAAACCGTCACTCCTGCCGCACCTGCGGCATCCGCCCCACCGCAGGTGGCCACCATCGCCAGCCTGGGTCAGTATGAAGGCCAGTCCGTCACGCTCCGCGGGTGGCTTTACAACCTCCGCGAGAGCGGGAAGCTGCTGTTTCCGATTTTTCGCGACGGGACCGGCACCATCCAGGGCGTGGCTCACGTCAAGAGCGTCTCCGCCACCGTCTTTGAGACCCTCAAGGGACTGACGCAGGAGTCCAGCGTCGTCGTCACCGGCAAGGTCCGGGCCGACAAGCGCGCCCACGGCGGCTTCGAGCTGGACATTGAAGACATTCAGGTCGTCCAGCGCGTCCCGGAGTCCGACCCCTACCCCATCACCTTGAAGGAACACGGCGTCGACTTCCTGATGGAGCACCGGCACCTGTGGCTGCGCTCTCCGCGGCAGACCGCTATCCTGCGCATCCGCGCGGAGATCATGCGCGCTGCCGCCGAGTTCCTGGATCAGGACGGGTTCATCCGCACCGATCCGCCCATTCTGACGCCGGCGGCTTGCGAAGGCACCTCGACGCTTTTCCCGGTCGATTACTTTGGCGACCCCGCTTTCCTCACGCAGAGTGGCCAGCTTTATGTGGAAGCCACAGCCCTTGCCGTGGGCAAGGCCTACAGCTTCGGGCCGACGTTCCGCGCGGAAAAGTCCAAGACCCGGCGCCACCTGACCGAGTTCTGGATGATCGAGCCGGAAGCCGCCTTCATGGACCTGGACGGCCTGCTCGAACTGGAGGAGAGGTTCATCTCTCATATTGTGCAGAGCGTGCTCAAGAACCGCGCGCCTGAGCTGGTCGTGATCGGCCGCGACATCAGCAAGCTCGAGAACATCGTTCCGCCGTTTCCGCGTCTCAGCTACGACGACGCGGCGGCCATGCTGAACGAAGCCCACAAAAAGGGCGAGCTGGAACTGCCCTTCGAGTACGGCAACGACTTCGGCTCTCCGGACGAAACCTGGCTTTGTTCGCAGTTCGACAAGCCGGTGATGGTCCATCGCTATCCGGCTGCCGTGAAGGCCTTCTATATGGAGCCGGACCCGCTCAATCCCAAGCTCGCCCTCTGCGCCGACGTCCTGGCGCCTGAAGGCTACGGAGAGATCACCGGCGGCTCGCAGCGCGTGGCCAGCTACGAGCTTTTGAAGAGCCGCATCGAGCAGCACAACCTGCCCATGGAAGCGTTTGAGTGGTATCTGGACCTGCGCCGCTACGGCAGCGTGCCGCACTCGGGCTTCGGCATGGGCATTGAGCGCGCTGTCGCCTGGATTTGCGGCCTGGATCACGTGCGGGAAACCATTCCCTTCGCGCGGACGCTGCACCGCATCTATCCGTAAAGCAGGAATCAGGGAACAGGGATCAGGAAGTGCGAGCGGCTGGTCAGCGTGCAGAGAATACTTTTACGATCGGGCTTGTCCGCTTTTTACGCGGACAGGCCCGTTCTGTCGCGGCGTTCGGTTTTTCAGATGGATCAATCTGGTCCGCTGCGGACGCGGAACGGGCACGAATCTCTCTGAAATTTGTTCGGTTTTTGTAGGGTTTTGTGCTGATTCTGGCGGGTTCCAGCAGAGCTACCGAATATTTAACTGCTTATATATGAATTACTTATGCTCAAAAAAGCGAAGGTGCGGCGAACGGAACCCCCGAGGGGTGGGGGGAGGCCTGTTTCTGGCTGTTTTTTGCCCAGCTTCGGCGGCAAGGAAAAGCCCTTCCTAAAGACATCATGCGCTCATGGGGCTTAAATATGCGCAAGGGAAATCGGAATCTTTTCGGCCGGATTGGGTTGATGCGGGACAGAGAAAAAGCAACTGCGGATCCTTCCGCTGCGCGTTCAGGATGACAGCTCTTGGTGAGGCAATGCTTTCGGGCCGGATCAACTCCTGGCGACAAGGAGGAACGACGGTTGGCGATGGCTTAGGAGCAAGTGAGCGCTTACTATGTAGTGGCTTGCCGATGCGAATCAGCGCTCCATGAGTGTGTCGATATGGCCCGCATCGAGATTGGAGACCGACCGAGACTGGTCGGGGTTCGTGTTCTGCCTCCCTTCGCTGGATAGAAGCGAAGGACGGGGCGCCCGGATTTGTGGCTGGGATGGAGAGGCAATGAGTGGAAGGGGTGGTCACCCGTCCTCAGGCTTGCCGATTCGAATGGTTCTTTTCATCACGACGGCCCCGCGAGGGTTTTCGTCTTGAATCATTTTCCGCCGGCCACGCTGAGTGGCGAGGGCGCGGGCAAGCAGGTCGATCCCGCTTCTCCGCGCCATCTCCACAGGGGCGCCGCAGCGATGTGTTTGGTTGTTACTTCTCCTCCGTACCAAGAGTCCAGTTGGTGACCGCATCGATGCTACTGTCGGAGTAAGTGATGGTCCCTGTGCCCGACTGATCGACGGTGCCGCTGGCCAGTGAAGTTCCGGTGCTGATCTGCGTGATGAGGATCGAGGTATCGCGCGTGGTGTCGTCCATCACCGAGATCACGATTTGTTGGTCATGGGTGGTGTCGGTGAGCGTCCAGGAAGTTGGGGTGGGCGGGAAAAGGCTGAACGATCCCACACTTCCGCTGACCGCTGGTGCGGCGTAGGCCGTGCCGCCGGTGATGACCAGCGAGGTCTCCGAGGGGTTGGTCAGGGTCAGCGAGCCAAGCGCTCCAGTGACGACTGAGCCTGTTCCGGAGAAAGTCATGGGGTGAAGGTCGTTGGTGCTTCCCTGTTCCTCGACCAAGGTCAGCGGCGTGACGGCGCCGATCGCCATGTTCAGGTTGGGGAAGTCCTGGGCAACGGCGCCAGCGCAATCCAGGCTCGCAGCTCCCGCCACGATATTGCAGTAGAGGCCCAACTGCACCGGGGTCTTGGCGCCGCTGGCTGGCGTGAAAAGACCGTATCCGTAGGCATTCATATTCATGCCCCCGGAACTGCCATTCGTAGAATCAAGCGACTCGTTGAGGCTGAGAACGCCAAGCTCCGTTCCGGTAAGTCCGTAATAAGTGGCGGTCTCGGTCAGGTAAACACCGTTGCTGCCGGTGATGCTGGCAGCTATGTACGGCTTCGCACAGTCGGCGCCATAGTAGAGATTCACCGGATAGACCAGGTCTCCTTCAAAACTCGTAGTGGCTGTTGATCCGGTATCGGCGCTTACAGTGCCATCGATGGAATTTTGGCAGGCCATGGACTGATTGGTCGTCAACAGAATCACTTCGAGCTGGCTTTGCAGCACATTCGAGGCGAGGGCCACCGCCAGCCCGGTCTGCGCCAGTGCGCGCTGCGCAACCAGGCTGTTGGTCGAGGCCGCGGCGCAGTTGACGACGACGTTGGTTACATTGGCAGAGATCGCGGCCGGGCCGCCGTTCGTGACGGTGCAGACTTCACCGGCGGGCTGAGTGCCCACCGTTACCTGGTAGCTGGTCCCGCCGGCCAGCGCGGTGGCAAAAGTGAATGCTCCATTGCCGTTCACCGTCTTGGCGTCGACTCCGTTATCCAACAGGATCACGGAGGCCCCGTTGCTCAAGCCAGAGACGGTTCCGCCCACGGTGTATTCGACGACGGTGGGCGGAGTGTCGGTTACCGTGAAGACCTGAGCAACGCTTGAATTGATGCTGGTTGCGGCCGTGATGGTTGCGATGGTGGAGCCCGAAGCCGGCGGCGTGTAGGTGACCGAATTGCCGCTGGTGGCCGACAAGCTGCCGCATGGGGAGGAATTTGCCTCCGGAGTGGCCAGGGAATGAATCCCGACGCCGCCGGTCTTCAGCAAACGGCTTGCGAAAATGGATTTCCCGCTGAACAGCGCTGCAAGTTTCAAGTGGGCCGCGTTTGCCGGAACAACGCCACTCAGTGATGCGGGGCAGCTCAGGCTCCAGTTCACGGTAGCCGTGCCGCTGGCGTCATTGGCCAGATTCACGGAGAGAGCTAAATCGGTCTCGCCGTCGATGGCCTTTTGGATATTGCTTTCGTTGCCGGGCAGCGTGAGAGACAGAGCGTCCACCGTAAAGGCAAGGTTGCTGCTCGCGGCCGCATCCGCCTGGGAGGTCGCGGTGATGGTGGCCGTGCAGTTAGCCTTCAACGTGGCCTCAGAGGGCGGGGTATAAGTCGCCGTCAACCCGGAACTGGCGAATGCTCCGCAGCCCGCAGCGGGAGCGATAGCCCAACCGACACCGGCGTTGGTCGAGTCGTTCAGCACCGTGGCCGTCAGTTTGATTGCGGAGACGCCTGCATCGATCGACGTCGATGTTCCGCTCTGCGCGAGCGAGACGCTGGGGTTGGTTTGTGTCGTTGTGTGATGGGACCCGCTACTGCCGCATCCTGAGAACGCCGATAACGACAGTCCGCAAAGAACTGCTCCATATATGCCTGTCCGCACTTTCATTTCGATCCCCTTTGGCGTGCCAACTCCCGTGAGATCCAGGAGTTGTGCAATTGGTCTTCCGGGACTTTTCCGCGCGCTACAAGGGTTCAAGCCCGTTCTGCCGAGGGCCGACGGCTTGCCCCATGTTGAAATCTCACTAAGGATGCGAAAAACGAGCGAGAAGTGAGTCATAAAAAATGCAGCAATCGGGCGCATGGGCACAATCGGATGCGCACGGGGAAGCGCATAAGCGATTTTCTGTTCGATACCGGTCCATACATGGGTCCCATCAACGCCGATCTCGTTTGGGAGATTTCTCTCTTTTTGCGTCATCGCCGCACCACATTCTTGCCCGGTTACGGTCTGGATTGAAGGTGATCAGAAAAATATTCGTTCCAACAACTTTTTCTTGGGAATTGGGGAATCCCCGGGGGAGCTGCTACATCAAAGGGGTGCAGTTCAATCTGAGAGGGAGACCCGCAAATGACCTTATCCGCACTTGAAGTGAACACTTTGAAGCACGCCCCCGCGGTGGAGGGCGTGTTGCCCGCTGTGCTGCACCGCTGGAGTCCGCGCTCCTTTGCCGACCGCGAGGTGAGCCCGGAAGACCTGAAGAAAGTCTTTGAAGCCGCCCGCTGGGCCGCTTCTTCCTATAATGAGCAGCCCTGGCGCTACCTGGTGGGGAAGCGCGGCTCGGAAACCTACAAGAAGATCTTCTCTACCCTGATCGGCTTCAACCAGGGATGGGCAAAAACGGCGCCGGTGCTGATTCTGGGCGTGGCGAGCACGAAGTTCACCCACAACGGCTCGCCCAACGGCTATGGGCTCTATGACTTGGGAGCAGCTTCGTCGTACCTGACGCTTCAAGCCTCCGAACTGGGCTTGAAAACTCACCAGATGGCAGGCTTTGACCAGGAAGCGGCGCGCAAGGCATTTGGAATTCCCGAGGATTACGTGCTGGGCTCCGTGATTGCGCTGGGCTATCTGGGAGAGCCCGCGGCGCTGGGGCACGAGCAGATGATCTCCATGGAGGTTGCGCCGCGGGAGAGGAAGCCGCTGAGCGAAGTGGTGCTGTCGGCATGGGGCGAGGCTGCAAAGCTGGGGTAAATCTGGATTCTGTCTCCTGTACCGGCCTCCGCGTTGGTTAGAGTGGAGGCTGGAGGAATCCCTTGACCAACGTGCGGTCTATCCGGCAGAAGCCGGTGCGGCGGGTGCGGCACAGCAGAGACGGGCTACGGAAGCGACGCCCGATGTGGCGCAGACGGCTGATTCTTTGGGGCCTGCTGGCTTGTGCGGTGGTGGTGGGCTGGGCCGTTCTGGCGCGGCATTTTGCTCCCACTTCCAATACGTCCCTGAATCGCTTTGACGCTATCATCGTGCTGGGCTACAAAGCGGATTCCGACGGCAACCCCACCCCCACGCAGTTGGCCCGCGTGACCGAGGCGGTGCATGAGTACGAGCTGGGGGTTGCGCCGCGGCTGATTGTGACTGGGGCAGCTGTCGCCAACCGATTTAATGAAGCGCAGGTGATGGCGCGGACCGCGGAGGCACAGGGAATTCCGGCGTCGGCGATTCTGGTGGAGCCGGCGGCGCGCGACACGCTGCAAAATGCCTGCTTTTCCGCGCGGATCATGAAGGAGCACGGGTGGCGCTCGGCCGAGGTGGTTTCGAGCGCCCAGCACCTGCCGCGGGCGGCCATGATCTTCAGCGGCATGGGTTTGGAGTGGCGCACACATGCCGCTCCGCCGCTTTCGCCCGAATGGGCGGCTTACCCTGCGGCCCTGGAGACAGTCGAAACACTAAAGACCGTGCGCTATCTGATCTGGTCGCGCTGGGCTGAACGGTGTGAGCCGTGAAAATGAAGCGAATGGAGAGCGAATGACGGGAGCACGCGTTGTCCCGCATCGGCACGGTCCTGTAAGCTGTGTGGTGATGCGCCTTTCAGTAAGATACTCAGCCACCCTTGTTGCCGCCACCGTCCTGACCCTTTGCGCCGGAATTTGGGCTCAGGCCCAAAGCACCGCCGCGCAGACCGCGGGCAATGGCACCTACATTGCCGTCGACCCGCTGGCCAATGTGCGCTATGACAACCGCTACGATGTGTCGCTGGGCATGGCCTACGACCACATGAAGGCCGGACCGTCGCTGCTGCAGGGATCCAACCTGGGCGGGCTCGATCTTTCCGCTTCCTACTGGTTCAGCAAGCACTGGGCCGTGGAAGGCAGTGGCCGGGCCTATGTGGGCACCAGCGGGGCTGCGCCGAATACGGTCGGGATCAATGGACCGTTTGTGGCGCAATACCTGTTTGTGGCCGGGCCGGAATGGCTGGGACCGCACAACAAGCACGGCGCGCTGATTGCGCACGCGCTGTTTGGCGGAGCGCACGGCAATTTCGAGCAGGATTTGCGCGGAAACTCGCCCTCGGTGGTGGATTTCTACAATGATCAGACGGCACCGGCGGCCATCATTGGCGGCCACATGGACCTGAACCGCTCGGCCCACTGGGTCTTCCGCATCACGCCCGATGCGGTGATTACCCGTTACGGGATCAACTACGGGTCGAAGATCACGCAGACCGACGTGAACTTCGCCATTTCGGTTGGAGTGCAGTACAAGTTCAACAAGAAGCGGTAGGACGGAGTCCGCGGAACTGCTCGCGAAGAGCATCGCTCCGGCGGAGTTTCATTCCAGCAGATCTGATCAGCAACCGGAGCTCGGGACGACAAGGTATGTCGCCACGGGCTCCGGTCTTTGCTTTTGCGGGAAAAAGAGCTGGGCCTGAAATGGGGGGCTGCCAGTTTTATCTGTGTGTGGTATTCTCCACCGTTCGGCAGCACCGCAGGACGAGGCGGCGCCGGAAAAGATACTGTACCGGATAGCGGGAATTCCCTTACTATCCATAGCATTCCGGGCAGAAACTGAAACGAAGGCAGGATGGCATGGCAATGAGAGACACACTAGGAGTTTTGCTTGCGGGCGGGGCCGGAGAAAGACTCTTCCCGTTGACTCGCGATCGCGCCAAACCGGCTGTGCCCTTCGGCGGCCACTACCGCATCATCGACATCACGCTCTCCAACTGCATCAACTCCGGCCTGCGCAAGGTGTACATCCTCACCCAGTACAAGGCCCTGTCACTGAACCGGCACATCCGCGAAGGGTGGACGGGGATCGTGGCCCAGGAGCTGGGCGAGTTTGTGGAACTGATGCCGCCCATGCAGCGGACCGGCGCCAACTGGTACATGGGAACCGCCGACGCGGTGTACCAGAACATTTACTCCATCGGCAGCGAGCAGCCGAAGTATGTGATCGTGCTGAGCGGCGACCACATCTACAAGATGGACTATAGCCGCATGCTGGACTACCACATTGAGACCAAGGCGGAGGCCACTCTGGCCACGCTGCCCGTGGCGTCCGACGAGGTGAAGCAGTTCGGCGTGGTGGAAGTGGCAAGGACGGGCGAGGTGCTGGGGTTCGAGGAGAAACCCGCCTCCACCAGCTTCCGGTCGCCCACCAATCCCAATGCGGTGGACGCCTCGATGGGCGTCTACATCTTCAATACCGACGTGCTGCTGAAGGCTCTGATCACCGACGCCGAAGATCCCAACTCCAAGCACGACTTTGGCCACAACATCCTGCCCAACATGCTGGGCAAGAGGAAGATGATGGCCTACAGCTTTGTGGACGAGAACAAGCAGCAGGCGCTTTACTGGCGCGACGTGGGGACGCTGGACGCCTACTTCGACGCCAACATGGACCTCTGCTCGGTCTCGCCTGTCTTCAACCTCTACGACAAGAGCTGGCCCATCCGCACCCGCGTGCGGCAGTATCCGCCGGCCAAATTCGTCTTCGGCGAGCCGGGACGTTCGGGCATGGCCATCAACTCGGTGATTACGGCCGGCGTCATCATCTCCGGCGCGTCGGTTTCGAACTCCGTGCTGTCGCAGGATGTGCGCGTCAACTCCTACTCCGACGTGGATGCGAGCATCATCTTCTCTCACGTGAACATCGGGCGCCACTGCCGCATCCGGCGGGCCATCATCGACCGCGACGTGCACATTCCGGAGGGGACGGTGATCGGCTATGACCCCATGGAAGACAAGCGCCGCTACTTTGTGACGCCCTCGGGGCTGACCATCGTTACGCGTGAGGCTTCGCTCTTTGAGAACCCTGTCGATCCGGAGTTCCAGCAGCACTATTAGAGCCGGACAGCCGGCTGGAAACCTGCAAAAAGTGAGTGGCCCTTCTCCTCTGGTGAAGGGCCACTTGGTTTTTGGGGTGAAGGCGGAGGTCAGGGTGCTGTGCGGAAAGCGTTGAAAATGCAGATCCTTCGCTACGCTCAGGATGACAAGAGTCATGGGGAGAACTTAGGAAAGGGAACACTGGAATGACGTGAGGGAGGGGACTCCTAGAATTCGTGGCCTGGAGAATAAGAAAGAATTGCGGGAGGAGCGGGAGTGCCACCAAATGTTCACTCCCAATCGGCAGGTTGCTTCATCCAATACTTGCAAGCCTCGATCCACAACCCTGACATCGGCAACTTCCGAGGAGAACCATGACACTGCAATCTGATCCTGGTGGCACATTTACCTTTTCCAACACTTCCCTGACCGTCAACCGCTTGGGTTATGGCGCCATGCAGCTGGCGGGCGAGGATGGCGACAAGATGGTCTGGGGGCCACCGCGCGACGTTCCGGGCGCCATCGCCGTTCTGCGCGAGGCCGTTGCCTCCGGCGTGAACCACATCGATACCAGCGATTTTTATGGTCCCCACGTCACCAATCAACTCATCCGCCAGGCGCTTCATCCTTATCCGGACAATCTGGTGATCGTGACCAAAGTCGGCGCGCGCCGCGGCACGGATGGGTCATGGCCGCACGCACGCTCACGCCAGGAGATCATCGACGCCGTCCACGACAACCTGCGCAACCTGGGCCTGGATGCGCTCGATGTGGTCAATCTCCGCCTGGGCGGCATGGCCGCGCCAACGGACGATCCCTTTGAAGAGCCGCTTACCGCGCTTGCCGAACTCAAGCAGCAGGGCCTGATTCGCCATATCGGCCTCAGCACCGTCTCAGCCCGGCAACTGGCCGAGGCGCAGAAGATTACGGAGATTGTCTGCATCCAGAACTTCTATAACCTGGCCCAGCGCGGCGATGATGGATTCATCGATGCTCTGGCCGCAGAGGGCATCGCCTACGTGCCGTGGTTCCCGCTGGGTGGATTCTCTCCGCTGCAGTCCTCCAAGCTGAACGAAGTGGCCGCTTCGCTCGACGTGACGCCGATGCAGGCGGCGCTTGCCTGGCTTCTGCACCGGTCGCCGAATATCCTGCTGATACCCGGTACCTCATCGGTCGGGCATCTGCGCGAGAACCTCAAGGCGGCGACGCTGAAACTGCCGGATGAAGCGCTCGCAGAACTGGATGGCGTGGGGGTTGCAGGTGCTTAAGAGCATCTCTTCCATCGGTCGAGAAAGAGCGTGGACCGGGAGGTCCACGCTACAGCCGACCAGGAGGCGTTACTCGTTCTTGCCGGTTTTGGCACTGGCTATCCGCAACGGGATTAACTCAATTCGAGGAAGCTTTTGCAGGAAGCAACGCGGCTTTATTCCGGCAGTGGCTCTATTCCGGTAGCGGGTGCAACTGAATCACGGTTCTGGAAGTTGCCTCCAACGGGAGCCACACAACCAGGCTGGAAACGCCCTCATTTTGCGAGAGCCCCATGCGCACCCCATCCTTGGCGAGAGGCTTGCCGTTCAAAAGTACCCTGGCCAGAGCATTTGTGTTCCAGTTTTCTATCACCAGCGCCGGATGGACCAGCGGCCTCTCCTGGCTTGCGTTCAGAGTCACGGTGAGCGGAGCTGCGGCGCTTCCCTGGTTGCGATGAACGACAAAAGCGCGTTGCGCGGGATCGTAGCTTTGCGAGGCGACTCCCTCGCCGGCTGCTTCCACCGGCGGCGGAGAGAGCCACGAGCGCGCCAAAGGAAGAAGCCGCGGAGCATTGAGCGCGGTCAGTCCGCACAGCATCAGCTTGGTCTCGGTATCGTCGGTTTGCTCATAGGGGGCCCAATAAATGTGGGAGAGGCTGGTGTGGGAAGGGCGGTCCGCGGCCATTGCGGGACGGCCGCTGGAGTCAATCTGGGCGACCGGCCAGTGATTCCACCACTCGAACATCGAGTAGCTCTTTTCGCCGTTGTACGTGTCGAAGGAAACGCCACGGGGCCAGACGATCTGAAAGGGGTTCTCGCTGGACTTGAGATGGACCACCTGGATGTTCGCACCGCGGGGTTTGTCCAGCTTTTCAGGACCCTGGGGCAAGCTGAACGTACTGTCCGTTTTTGGGTTCCAATGGTAGGTGTCGGTTTCGCCGGCCATGTTTTCCAGGGTCAGGGCTTCGGCCTGAATGTTGTCCTCCGGCCTTTGTCCCGGCCCATTGATCACGATCGTTTCCTGCCACTCATGCGGAGCGTCCGCGACATTCGAACTGGAAAGGAGTTGCTTGCGCACGGCGACACCGTCGGGATAGACGGTCCAGTATTCATCGGTCCAGTCGAACCAGCCGGTCGCCGGATCCGTGCCGGCTCCCTTGTAGTTGCGGCTCTCGACCAGTGCATAACGCCAATGAACGACCGCCCGGGCTGCCGACGACTCCAGGATACTGACGCGCGAATAGCGGCTCTGCTTGTCCGACATCGGTTCGCAGTCTCCCGCATCCACGCACAGCGGACCCCACGTCTCCAGGAATTCGTCGGTGTACCATTTGCCGTTCTCCGTCACCCATGCGGGCACAAAGTTCGTTCCCTGCCAGAAGACCAGCCGCATGGGCGAGTGCTCAAAACGCACCACCACGTCCGACTCGGGCCCCAGACGCCGGGCGCCGTCCCAGCTCCGTTCGAATTTCAAGGTGGCATAAAACGCTCCGAAGGGGCCATTGCCCGGCGGTCCGGAGGGCAGCACCGCATAGCCGATCACGTCAGCGGCCGGGAGTTTGACCCGCTCGAATTCGACGCGCTCCTGCTGCGCGCTCCGTGCCTCGGGAAGGATTTCCAGGTTGTCGAGATAGCCGTCCAGGGAGTAACTCACCGCGTCTTTGGGATGAATCAGCCAGGATGGATAGGGCAACTGTGGAGTGCGCACACGGCCAACGACCAGGTCCACGCCGGTGGCCTGCACAAATTCGCCCTGCAGGCTCAAGCCTCCGGCCGGCTTGCCGTCCACGTAAAGCGCGATGCCGGATGCCGCGTCAAACGTTGCCGTTACACGGCAGTATCTCTTCAAGGGTAGCTGGACCGGCGAGGTCACGCGCTGCCACACGCCTCCCACCTTGATGTTGAAACCGGGATGCCCCAGCGCGTCGATGCCGAAAAAGAAACCCACCTGTTCATCCTGCTCCTGGTCCGCGATGGGAACCCAATTCCAGGGGTAGTTGTTCAGAGCCACCCAGACCGAGACGGTAAATGCGTCTTTCAGCCGGGGCACTTTGCCGGCAGCACGCACGATGCGCGTGGTGGCGCTGTCAAATTCAAGGGCATTGCCCTCCACTCCGGACACGCGCCACCAGAAGCCTTCGATCGCATCGTCGAAGTTACCGGCTGCATCGTGCGTGGATTTTCCAGAGCTTTCGTTGAACTCCCATCGAATCCCGCTGGGCGGCTCCTGCGCCTTGACGGGGCAAAGCGCCGGAAACAACGCGGTCAGCGCTGTCAGAATGGCGAGAATAGCGGTCCTCTTCCTCACGATGAATTCCTCGCAGCCAGTCTACTGCCCACACGGACCTGAGACTGCACCAATTCCGGTGCAAACAATCCGGTCGCAACCTCTGCGGGGCCATTTGCGCACCCTCTTTCCGCCGCCCGGCATCCCTCTAGGGTGAGACTTCCGCCGGCTGACGGCGCGTGGAACCAAGTGGGAGGCATTTGCGTAAGAGCCCGGTATGGAATGCGTGGGCACAATGAGCTGGAGCGTGATGGGGCTGGTAACGCCGGCCAACCACCCCAGCGACAAAGACCTGTCGCTGGGGGCCCCGGCAACGCCGTCGCGGCGTAGTATGGAGGCGCCGGAGACTGGGGCTTCCAGGCCGCCGGCTACCGGCTGGGTGGAGGGCGCCAATGTCGTCCCGCCTAACGCACGCCTGGCGCGAGGGGAGGCAAGTGCTCTGGAGATCGACTGGTCCCAAATCGTTCGCAGATGCATGGATGGGGATTCCGGTGCATGGGCTGAGCTGGTTCGCGCGCACCACAGGCGCGTATACGGGTTGTGTTACCGCTTTACCGGCAACCCGGCCGACGCTGAGGACGTGACTCAGGACGTATTCTTAAAGGTTTACTCCAATCTGAGCAGTTTCGACACCGGAAGGGGCAGCCTGCAGGTGTGGATCACCACCCTGACCCGCAACCTGCTGGTGGACAATTTCCGCCGCACCCGCAACCAGAGAGCCACGGGCTCGCTGGACGATGGGTGGGAGTCGGCCGAGGACCTGAAGCCCATTGACCGGCTGACGTCGCGCGGGCCTTCTCCACACGAGTCGGCGGCGCAAAAGGAATTGGCAAAAATGGTGCAGGAAGCCCTGGCAAGGGTCTCCGTGGAGCTGCGCGAAGCAGTGATCCTGAGGGACCTGCAGGATCTTGACTACAAGGAGATTGCCCAGGTGCTGAGCATTCCCGAGGGGACGGTCAAGTCCCGCATCAGCAGAGGCCGCGCGGAACTTGCGAGGCTGCTGGAACGTAATAAACGGGAGGTGATGTAACCATGGCAGAGCGCACAAACATTCCGAGTTCCCCCGCCTGCGGGCAGTGGGAAACACTTTTGGCCGATGCGCTTGACGGGCAACTGAGGCCCGAGGACGAGGCAATCTTCTCGGCCCACATGGCAATTTGTCCGGCCTGCACGGCGCTCTTTGATGAATCGCGCAAGGGGCGGGAGTGGCTGGAGTTCCTTTCCCCGGAACCGGAGGCGCCCGCGGGGTTATTGGACCGAATTCTGGCCCAGACGGGCCCCGGACAGGTTGACGGCTACGGTCTGGTGACTGCCGATGGGAATGTGCTGCCGGTTCATCCGGGCAGCATTCCGGCCTGGCAGCGTCCGGGCATGGTGGCGCGGGTGCGGCGATTTGCCGAGCCCCGGCTGTTGATGACGGCGGCGATGGCTTTCTTCTCGATTGCTCTGACGCTGAACGTAAGCGGGGTGCGGCTGAGCACGCTGAAGTTTTCCGATCTTCGTCCGAGCACGCTGCGATCGCTGGTGGAACGGCGGCTGACCATGGCCTCCACCCCCATCATTCGCTATTACGATCACCTGCGGCTGGTGTACGAGGTTGAATCGCGGATGCGGGAACTTCGCCGGGCTACACAAGGGGAAGGCGGAGACAACAACCAGAAGCCACGGGGGGCCGCGCCGACCCAACCGGGCGAGTCAAAACAGGCTCCGGCGCAAAAGGATGGAGGTTCCCGCATGGACCCTCCGCAACAGTCGGTCGGTCCGGCGGCGAACGAATTCAATGATGTTTTAGAAACTTCCCTGACGGTTCAGGACCGGCCCGCGCATTCCGGCGGCTCCGAATTGGCAAGACGGGAAAGGAGCACAGAATGGACTGCGTAAATCACCCTGGTGTTAGCGCGACGGCGTATTGCCAGACCTGCGGCAAGGCGCTCTGTGCCGGCTGCATGCGCAGCGCGGCGGGAGGACAGATTCTCTGCGAGCCGTGCTGGACGGCCTGGCAGAGCTATCAACAGCCGTTTGTGTCTGTGCCTTCAGGCGGGCCGAATCCCTCGGCAGCCGCGGTGCTGGGACTGATTCCCGGCGTCGGCGCCATGTACAACGGGCAGTACTTCAAGGGCCTGATTCACGTGGTGGTGTTTGTGGTCATCATCAGCATCACGACTCACTTCGGTTTGTTTGGCCTGTTTATTCCGGCGTGGATCCTCTACCAGTCTTTTGAGGCCTACCACACCGCCAAGGCCATGCGGGACGGGGAACCGCTGCCCGATCCGCTGGGATTGAACGAAGTGGGCAACTGGCTCAACCTGGGCACGCGGCCGCGGACGCCGGGCCAGCCTTACGGCGGACCGATGGGACAAAGTCAGGGTTACGGCCAGGGTTACACCGCACCGGGACCGGTGGGACAGGCGCAGGCGCCGGGTGGCTATCCGCCTCCCGAGCCTCCTCCCTATCAAACCTATGAGCCTTATCAGCCTCCTTATACGCCACCGGCCGGGATTTTTCCCGATCCGCCCATTCCACCGCAACCCCCCGTGCCTCCGATGGACTGGCGGCGCAAGGAGCCGATTGGCGCCATTGTGCTGATCGGGCTGGGAACTCTCTTTCTGCTGGGGCAGCTGGATATCTTCAATGGCCGCCTGTTCGATTTCACCTGGCCGCTGCTGCTGATCGGCCTGGGCGTGTGGTTGATTATCCGTCGCATCGGCAGTGCGCAGGGAGGTCCCCGATGAATGGTTATATCCTGATTCGCCGCTTGCGCGGCCCTGCGTTTCTTCTGTTGGTGGGCATTATCGCCCTGCTGTCCCAGGCAGACATTCTGAGTTGGGGCAAGAGCTGGCCCCTGTTTCTGATCCTGGCCGGTGTGCTGCTTCTGGCGGAACGCGCGGCGCTGGCTGCCGAGGGCGGCTACCCGCCTCCGGCAGCGCCGTACCCGTACCCTGGCGCGGTCAACCCCAATCCTGCAGGAGCACAGCAGACCCCCGCGCAACCGGGCGCGGCCATTGTCCCGGCGCACACGGACGATTTTGGCAACCAGCAAGGTGGAGGACAATCATGAGCAGCGTACCTCCCAACACACCTCCCGGCGGCGGCGTACCGCCCGGGTATCCTCCTTACGATCCGAAGACGCAGTGGAAGGTTTATCGCGAGCAACAGCGGGCCGCCTGGCGGGCGCAGCGCGATGCCTGGAAGGCCCAGCATCACGCCTGGAAGGGCGGCTACGATGGCGGCATCTACGGTCCGCGGGTTCCCTCGGTGGTGGGTCCCATCATCCTGGTGGGCGTCGGCGTAGTGGCCCTGCTGGTGGTCACCGGCCGCATCGCGGCCAACGAATTCTGGACCTGGTATGCGCACTGGTGGCCGCTTCTGCTGATCGGCGCCGGACTGGCTCTGCTGGGCGAGTGGGCGCTGGACATGAAGCGCAAAACTCCCGTGCGCCGCGGCGGCAGCTTCGTCGGCATCCTGGTATTGCTGGCCATTCTGGGCGTTTGCGCCTCCGGATGGAACCACATGGGTCCATGGTTCGGCCACTGGGACGATCACAATGACGACTTCTTCAACGCGTTCGGCCTGCCGGAACACGACAACGAGCAGCAATTGCTGAATACGCAGGTTCCCGCCAACGGCATCATCGACATCGAGAATCCGCGCGGCGACGTGAGCATTACCGCGGAAGACGGATCGAACGTGGAGGTACAGGCCCATCAAATGGCCTACGCCAACTCGGACGAAGACGCCAAGAAGATCTTCGATTCGGAAACGGCGCATGTGACCGTGAGCGGCAACACCGTACAGGTGAAATCGGAGGGCAATGATCGCGGACGGGTAAATCTGACCGTCACGGTGCCGAAATCCGCCCGTGTGACGGTGAACGCCAGCAGGGGAGACGTAACCGCGGCCGGTCTGGGCGCGGGCCTTACCCTCACCGCCGGAAAAGGCGATGTGCGGCTGAGCTCGATTGTGGGCTCGGTGCAGGCACACCTCTCCAACGGCAAGCACGACTTCTCCGCCCACGACGTCCAGGGGGACATCAACGCGGACGGCGACGTGAACGACCTGACCTTCAGCGACGTTAAAGGCAAAATCACGCAGAATGGCGAAATTCTGGGCGATGTCCACATGGAAGCCGTTACCGGGGCCGTACAACTGCACACCTCGGTGACCGAACTTCAACTGGGCGAGCTGCCCGGCGACCTGACACTCAACTCCGACGATCTGCGCATCAACGAGGCCAAGGGACAGGTCCGCGTGATTACGCATTCCAAGGACATCGACCTCAGCCAAATCTATGGCGACAGCTACGTGGAAGACCGCGACGGGCGCATCGCGATTCAGCCCGCCGGAGTCTATGGCGTGGAGGCCAAAAACACCAAGGGCGACGTGGAAGTGACCCTGCCGCCCAACGCTTCGGCCAAGGTAGTTGCCCAAACCCGCAATGGCGACATTGTTTCGGAATATGCCATTTCTTCAAGCGAAGGCGAAAACAAGTCGGCCAGTTTCACCATCGGTTCCGGATCGACGCGGGTCGTGCTGAGCGCTGAGAACGGCGATGTGCGCATCAAGAAGGGCTCGGCCTTCCCGGCGGCTCCTTCCGCGCCTAGCGCCCCTGCCGCGCCGAATGCTCTGCACCTGAAGGCGCCCAAGAAACCTCTGCCGGAGCCTTCGACCAACTGAGACAAAACCGAATTGCGATATGCAGACAGAACAGGCGCTGGAGGGTTTCCTTCCAGCGCCTGTTCTGTTCTGGGCGCTGCAACCGCAGACCGCGCAATTTATAATCCGGCAGGAACCGGGCGCGCAGCCGAAGTCCCGCATCGCGGAGAGGGTGACACATGCCAACGGACGTGATCATGCCCCAGATGGGCGAATCCATCTTCGAGGGAACCATTACCAAGTGGCTCAAGAAGGCCGGCGATCGCGTCGAAAAGGACGAGCCGCTCTTTGAAATCTCCACCGACAAGGTGGATGCGGAAATTCCCTCGCCCGTGGCCGGAGTTCTGGCCGAAATCAAGGTTCCCGAAGGCGAAACCGTCGAGATCAACACGGTGGTTGCCGTGGTCGCAGAGAGCGGCACGGCGGTTGGGGCAATCCCGATTCCGCCTCGTCCGCGGGTGGCTGCGGTAACGGCCGAAACCGCGGCTCCGGCCTCGCCCGCAGCTCCGGCTTCCGCCGGAATTGACGTGGTGATGCCGCAGATGGGCGAATCCATCTTTGAGGGCACCATCACCAAGTGGCTCAAAAAGGCGGGCGATCCCGTGGAAAAAGACGAGCCGCTGTTCGAAATCTCCACCGACAAGGTGGATGCGGAGATTCCTTCGCCCGTCGCAGGCGTGCTGGCCGAGATCAAGATTGCCGAAGGCGAAACCGTGCAGATCAACACGGTGGTCGCGGTGATTTCTGGCTACGGTGCTGCGCCGGCTCATGCTGCGATTGCTCCCACGCCGGCTGCAGTGCCCCAGACAGTGAAGGCGGCACCAGCCGCGCCGCAGGCGCAGTTGGCCCCACCGCAGGTGGCGCAGTTGGCCTCACCGCAGGTGGTGGCGGGACGGCGGATTCGGTCCTCGCCTCTGGTGCGGCGGATCGCCCAGGAGAACAGCCTCGACCTCGAGCGGATTGCCGGTAGCGGTTCAGATGGACGCATCACCAAGGAAGACATTCTGAGGCATCTGGCTGCGCACGGACCGGGCAGCGCTCTTGTGCCCGAGGCGCAGTCTGCCGCACCGCTGGCACAGTCGGCGCTACTGAAGCTGGCGCCGGCTACTCCCGCGCCGCAGGCGCAATTGGCCCCACCGCAGCTGGCGCTGCCAGGACGGGTGGTTCCACTGACCAAGATGCGGGCCATTATTGCGCAGCGGATGGTGGAGAGCAAGCAGATCAGCCCGCACGTCCACACCGTCTACAAGGTGGACATGACGCGCATTGTGCGGCTGCGGGAGCGGATCAAGGCCCGTTTCGAGCAGGCGCACGGCATCAAGCTCACGTACATGCCCTTTATCGCCGCTGCCGCCGTTCATGCGCTGACCAAGTTTCCCGTGGTCAATGCCTCGCTGGCGGAGGGGTCCATCCACTACCACCCGCACATCAACCTGGGCATTGCCGTGGCTCTCGATTGGGGCCTGATTGTGCCGGTGGTCAAGCAGGCCGAGGAGCGCAGTTTTCTGGGCCTGGCCCGCGCCATTGCCGACCTGGCCGCGCGCGCACGCACCAAGAAGCTGCTGCCCGACGAGGTGCAGGACTCGACCTTTACGCTGACCAACTCCGGCATCTTCGGCGACGAGCTGAGCACGCCGATCATCAACCAGCCCAATGCGGCCATTCTGGGCGTCAGCGGGTTGAAGAAGGAGCCGGTGGTGCTGACCGACGAAGAGGGCAACGACTCGATCGCCGTCCGCTCCATGCAGCACTTCTGCCTGGGCTTCGATCATCGCATCATCGACGGCGCCGACGGCTGCAAGTTCATGAGCGAATTCAAGAAGACGCTGGAAAACTGGGATGCGGAGATCGGGTAGGGCTTAAGCGGTCAGTGGAGTTTGCGGGCCATCCCTCGGGGTGGCCCGTGGTGTCTCGGTCGGTAAAGAACGCGGACTTACTCGTGCGCGACCCATGGGTCGTAGGTGCCGACGCTCCAGGAGTTGCCCTCGGGGTCTTTGAGGCTGAATTCGCGGCTGCCATACGGCGTGTCCTGGAGAGGACGGACGATGGTGGCGCCAACGGCAACAGCGCGGGCATGGACCGCGTCGGCGTCGGGCACCACAATGTAGGCGGTGCGGGTTTCCTTGCCGCCTACCTCGGACGGCGACGTAAAGCCACGGCCGTACTCGTCGTCCTTGACCGAGCCGAGCATGATCATGCCGCTGCCCAGCGTGAGTTCAGCGTGGGCGATGGTTCCGTTCTCGCCGGGGTAAACCTGGTGGCGCTCAAATCCCAGCACCTGGCAGAGCCAGTCGATGGCGGCGGGTGCGTTGGCGTAGCGCAGGGCGGGGATGACGGTGCTGCGGGCTTCAGGCATGGGGAAACCTCTGCGGGCAGAGTACCAACGCACTGCCGCGTCCTTCAAGCCAGAAAAAGTCGACTGAAAACTTCCCTGAGTGCGCGCCAACACGGCCCACACTCTATCCTGAAGTTCATGCGACTTCCGGCGGGCGACTCCGAACTGGTGCAGATCATGGATGCGGCGCTGGCCGATGCGGCGCGGCGGGCGGGGGCGCAGCTTGCCTGCCGTCCGGGTTGCACGCAGTGTTGCCACGGAGCCTTCGCCATCGGCGCGCTGGACGCACTGCGGCTGCAAACCGGCATGGAGGTACTGCGTACGGCAGACCCAACGGCCGCCGAGGCGATTGAAGCGCGAGCAAAAACGTGGATTGCCGAGAACGGGCCGGAGTTTCCCGGCGACCTGGCGACCGGGCTGCTGGGCGAGTCGGATGCGGAGCGGGAGCGTTTTGAGGATTTCGCCAACGAGGCCGCCTGTCCCGCGCTCGATCCGGTGACCGGGCTCTGCGGCGTCTACGCGTGGCGTCCCATGACGTGCCGGGTCTTCGGGCCTCCAGTGCGCATGGGCGAGGGCGGCGCGTTGGGCTGCTGCGAGTTGTGCTTTGTGGGAGCGGGCGAAGAAGAGATTGCCGTCTGCGAAATGGTGCTTCCCTACGAGCTGGAGGAGCGTCTTCAGGAAGAAACCGGCCAGACCGGCGAGACGGTGGTGGCGTTTGCACTGCTGCGATAAAAGCCGCATTCCAGCGTCCTTCGGCCACCCGCGATAAACTGGAGTTTGGAAAACCGAATGCCAAATCGCCCCTGCTGGGTTGAAATTCAAACCCGAACCCTCGAAGAAAACTATCGATTTCTTGTGAGCCTGGCCGCTCCCCATGCGGAGTTGCTGGCCATCGTCAAGGCCGACGCCTACGGCCACTCGCTGGCCCTTTGCGCTCCTGCGGCTATCCGCGCGGGCGCTCGCTGGCTGGGCGTAACCTCCGTGGAGGAGGGCGTCCAGGCGAAAACACTGTGCCCGGAAGCGCGGGTGCTGGTCATCGGCGGAGTTTTTCCCGGCCAGGGAGCGGATGTGGTGCGTCACGGGCTCACGGCAGTGGTCTGGGAGCCTTGGCAGTTGGATGAGCTGGAAGCGGCGGCGCATAGGGCCGACGCCAAGCCAGGATCCATCCCGGTTCATCTGGAGATCGACACCGGCATGAGCCGCCAGGGCGTGGATGCGGAGGGGCTTCTGCCGGTGCTGGCGCGCTTTACTCCGGGTTCGCCGCTGCGGCTGGAAGGCGTGATGACGCACCTGTTCGCCGCCGACGAGGCCGATGGACGCGTGACCGAGCTTCAGCTTGCCCGGCTGGATGCGACCATGGCGCAGATTGGCGCGGCCGGACAACTGCCGGACTGGTTCAACGTGGGCAGTTCCGCGGCGCTGGTCGCAGGGCAGGCCGGGGAGATTGCAGGGCTTGCGGCGCGACACGGAATGAAGGCCATGCTGCGGCCCGGACTGGTGCTCTATGGGCTGGTTCCGCAGTTCGACCCGCAGTTCGAGTCGGACGAACCCCCGACGCTGGCGGCAGCGCAGGCGCACTTGCGGCCGGTGCTGAGCTGGAAGACCCGCGTGGCCGGGGTGCGTTCAATTCCCGCCGGAGCCGTGGTGGGCTACAACGGGACCTTTGTGGCGTCGGAGCCGATGCGACTGGCGCTGGTGGCCGCGGGCTATGCCGATGGACTGGATCGCAGGCTGGGCAACCGCTTCAGCCTTCTGGTGCGGGGCCAGTACGCGCCGCTTGTGGGCCGCGTCAGCATGGATCAGGCGGTGGTGGACGTGACGGAGATTCCGGGCGTCGAAGCTGGCGACGAGGTGGTGATTCTGGGCTCGCAAGGCAGCGAGACCATTACCGCCTTCGACCACGCCAAAGTCACGGGAACCATTCCCTGGGAAGTTTTTACGCGCATCGGACCGCGGGTCAAGCGGGTTGCGGTTTAGGCAGAATCCCGGCGCCCAAAGTCGAGAGCGCTCTCATTCTCCCTTTGCGGTCTCCATTGCAACGGGCTTGAGGCACGCCGCGCCCTGGACTGCCGCGATCATGGCTTCCGTGCCCAGGTCCGAGTTCAAGAGCATGTGGTAAAGGCCGCGGGCGCACCACTCCTGCTGATAAAACTGGCGAATGGCGGCGGCGCGGCGCTTGTCAAAGGCGGCCAGCAACTGGTCGGCCTGCTGGGCTTGCTGGGGGAAGGTGCGCGCAAACCATGCGCGCTTGGCCTTGGCGGTGGCGTAGACAAATACGTGAAAGCAGCCCGTCTGGCCGGCCAGAGCACAAGCCGCTCCCCGGCCCACCAGCACGCAATCGCCCTCCCTTGCCGCATCCAGAATCTCCTTGCGCACCAGCCCCAGCAGGCGCTCGCAGTCGAAGACCGGATGTTCGGCGAGGCCGGTCATGGGATAGACCGAGTCCTGCCAGAAGACCTTGCCGTAGCGGTAGTACCAGGGGTCGAGCCGCTCGTCGAATTTCTCGGCCAGCTCCGGTGCAACCCCGGCCGCTTTGGCCGCAGCCGTCACCAGTTCCGCATCCAGCAGCCGCCAACCCAGCCGTGCCGCCAGATCGTGGGCAAACTCCCCGCCGTGCGAGCCATACTCTCGCTCCACTGTAATGACGCGGACCAGTGTCTGTGCCATTGAAAGGACCCCCGCGAGTGGAGCATACAACGGAAGCCGGGAGTGTCGGCAAGAGGTGGAGCGGAGGCGAAAGAAAAAGGCCATTCGAGCGGCCCCAGGAGGGGTATGCTTGCGGGGGATTCAAGAGGGCAGTGAGAGGAGGCGGAAGATGCCGGCGCCGCCATCGCAATCCAATGCAGCGGGCGAGACCGCAGCGGCCCATCCATTCCGCGCCGGGATGAGGCTCGAAACCAGGGTCGTGCTGCGGTTTTCGGCGGCGGTGGCCCTGGGCCTTGTGATCCTGTTTGTTCCCGCCGGGAGCTTTCATTTTTGGCAGGGATGGCTCTACCTGGGCCTTGTGTTAGGTCCCACTCTGGGCGCCTTTGTCTATTTCCTGAAGGTCGACCGGGAATTTCTTGAGCGCAGATTGGAAATGAAAGAGCAGGTGAGGGAGCAAAGACTCCTGCTGCTCTGGTTGCAACCGGTGTTCTTTGCGATTTTTCTGCTTCCGGGCTTCGACCATCGCATGGGCTGGTCGCGTGCCCTGGCCGGCACGGTGCCGTTGTGGCTCAGCCTGCTGGCCGGGGCGCTGGTTCTGGCCGGCCTCTTTATCGTGGTCTGGGCCATGAACGTGAACCGCTTTGCGGCCCATACAGTCCGGGTGGAAACCGGGCAGAAGGTCATTTGCACCGGGCCTTACGCCCTGGTTCGTCATCCCCTGTACGCGGGCAGTGTGGTGCTGTGGCTTTTTACACCGCTGGCCCTGGGTTCGTGGGTCGCGCTTCCGTTTTTCGTCCTGCTGCTGCCCTTTTACGTGATCCGCCTGCTCAACGAGGAAAAGGTCCTGCGGGTCCAGTTGCCGGGCTATACGGAGTATTGCCAGCACACCCGTTCCCGGCTGATTCCTTTTGTCTGGTAACGCGAACGGTGAACCGCACCCAGAAAAATTATTTCTCCGGACACCTTGACGGTCTACACAACATTGTGTAGATAATCTAGGCATGGGTAAACCAAACGATCTCGTGCAGGGAACGCTCGACCTGCTGATTCTGAAGACCCTTCTACCCCAAGCCATGCACGGCTGGGCCATCGCCAAGCGTATTCAGCAGATTTCCGGCGAAGTCTTGCAAGTGCAGCAGGGCTCCCTCTATCCCGCACTCCACAGGTTGGAGCAGCAGGGGTGGGTCACGGCCGAGTGGGCTGCAAGCGAAACCGGCCGCCAGGCCAAGTTTTATTCCCTCACGGCCGCCGGGTGCGGACAGCTCGAGTCGGAAACCGCCAACTGGAACCGGCTTTCGGCGGCCATCGATCTGGTTGTGACGCAGGCCTGAGAGCCGGCGGGCTCAGAAAGACGGGGGAACGTGATGCGGGGTACAGCGAAATTGGCAATGCGGATGCAGATGCTCTTCCAACGCAAAAAGGCTGCCGTGCGCCTGGACGACGAGCTTGCCTTCCATCTTGAGCGGCAAATCGCGGAGAACCTGGCTGCGGGCATGAGCGCGGAAGAGGCTCGGTTTGCAGCGCTGCGCAGCTTCGGCAATCCGGCGCTGCTGCGCGAAGAGGCGCAGGCAACGTGGAGCTGGAACTGGCTGGAGCAGATGGGACGCGAAGTGCGTTACGGCTTCCGCACCCTGGGCCGTGCGCCGGGCTTCGCCGCGCTTGCGATTCTGGTGATTGCCCTCGGCATCGGCGCCAACGTGGCGCTGTTCACTGTGGTGCACTCGGTGCTGCTGAAACCGCTGCCGTTTAAAGACCCCGGCCGGCTGGTGATGCTCTATGAGCACGGCCTTCCCGACGACAGCGAGAAATTCGCCTACAACGTTGTTGCCGGAGGCGTCTACTCGGAATGGAAGAAACAGAACCACACCTTCAGCGACCTGGCCCTCCTGCAGGAGGACAGCGAATCCAGTCTCTCTGGCTCGGGCGGACAGTTGCCGGAGAACCTGAAAAGCGCGGAGTGCACGTGGAATCTGTTGACCACGCTGGGCGTGCGGCCGGCCCTCGGCCGCGACTTTACGGCAGCGGACGACAGCCGCTCGGCAAACGGCACGGTCCTTCTGAGCTGGAGTTTGTGGAAGCGGCGATTCAGCGGAGATCCGGCCATCGTGAACCGCACCATTTACCTGGACACCAAGCCGTACACGGTGATCGGCGTCATGCCGTCGTGGTTCCAATTTCCCAGATCGACAACGCAGCTGTGGACCCCGGTTTATCAGGACAAGCCGGAAAAAGTCATGGCCATGCTCGATGGCCACATGTTCCGCGTCGTGGGGCGATTGAAGCCGGGAGTCACCGCGGCGCAGGGCGTTGCCGACTTGAGCGTCATCTCCCGCCGTCTGCACGAAGCGCATCTGGACAATCCGTTCATCAGCAGGCGCGCCACCGGCAAGCCGCTGCTGGAACACATGGTGGGCGACCTGAAGCGGCCGCTCTATGTGATGCTGGCGGCCACCGGGTGCGTGCTGCTGATCGCCTGCCTCAACGTGGCCAACCTGCTGGTGGCGCGGGGTGCGGCGCGGCGTAAGGAACTGGCCATTCGCGCGGCCATGGGCGGCGGAAGGCTGCGTCTGCTCCGTGAGCGGCTGATGGAGAGTTTTCTGCTCTCGGCGGCGGGCGGCGCGGCCGGGCTGCTGCTGGCCTATGGAGCGGTGCAGTGGCTGGTGCATCTTCGCAAGGACATGAGCCGCGTGGATGCGATTCATATCGACGGCGCGGTCGCGGCATTCACTGTGGGACTGATCTTGCTTTGTGCGCTCTTTGCCGGACTGGTGGCCTCACTGAGCACCAAGGACACGCAGCTTCTGACCGCGCTGCAGGACTCGGCCCGCGGCTCCAGCGCCGGGCACGCGCACACGCGGATGCGCAAGTCTCTGCTGGCCGCGGAGGTGGGCTTGACCGTGGTGCTGCTGGTGGCTGCGGGACTGCTGCTGAAAAGCTATGAACGGCTGCGCTCGGCCGATATAGGTTGCACGACGCAGAACGTGCTGACCATGCGGATGGGACTTCCCGGAGCGCGCTATAAAACTCCGGGGCCCGGACCGGCCAACTTCTTCGATGCTCTGCTGGAGAGGGTGCGCGCGCTGCCGGGCGTGGAGGCTGCCGGTTTTGTGGAGGCGGTTCCGGGGCAGGGCTATTGGGAAGACTCGAGCTTCAACATCGTGGAACATCCGCCGCTGCCCCAGGGCAAGGGCCTTTTCGCCCTCAACCGCTGGGCCGATCCGCAGTACTTTGCCGCCATGGGCATTCCCATCCTGCGCGGACGGAGCTTTGACCCCAGCCTGCGGCTCGACAAGGCCAACGAGATTGTCATCAGCGATTCCTTTGCCAAGCAGTACCTTCCCGGCGAGGATCCACTCGGCAAGCATGTCCACACCATCAGCAAGGACTTCACCATCGTGGGCGTGGTGGGGAATACACGCTACGCAATCGGCGAGCAACCCATGGCCATGAAGTATTTCTCGCTGGCATCGGGCGAACAGAACGGTGGCACGCTGGTGATCCGCTCCAGCCGCGATGTGGAGGCCCAGGCCATGCCCGTGCAGCGCGCGATTTCGGCTCTGGATCGCGATCTGGCGGTTTCCGATGTGCTGACCATGGACCAGTTGCTGGGCAAGTCCACGCTGGATGAGAGCTTCAACGCCACGCTGCTGGCGGGCTTCGCCGTGCTGTCGTTGCTGCTGGCTGCGGTGGGACTCTTCGGCGTGCTCTCCTACATCGTGGCGCAGCGAACCAGCGAAATCGGCATTCGCATCGCGCTTGGCGCGCAGAGGGAACAGGTGCTGGGCACAGTGCTTCTCGATGGACTGCGTCCGGCGCTCTTCGGACTGGCCCTGGGTCTGGCCGGCAGCGTGGCCGTGGTGCGGTTGATCCGCACCATGCTCTATCAGACGCAACCGCTCGATCCGACGGTTTTTGTCGGGGTCGCTGCCGCGCTGCTGCTGGTCGCGACGGCTGCCTGCCTGATTCCCGCGTGGCGCGCCTCGCGGCTGGACCCCATGCAGGCGCTGAGAACGGAATAAATCCGCCTGGAGATACCGGTCTCGAAACCGCATTAATTTTCAGATTCAGTCTGGACCGAACCCGGCGGTTTCCCAAGGTGGGCAACTGCGCACCAGACGGTAGGCTTCGTTGATCGCAGTCATCTGTTCGGAACGGCTTGTCGGCGGGCATCGACCTTATTGTCAGTCAGACCCGAGAGATGGGGAAGCCTGCGGGCTTGGAAGGAAAGACGGGAAAGCGATGCGGTGGACAACAAAACTGGCAATGCGGTTGCGGATGCTTTTTCAACGCAAGAAAGCCTCAGAGCGCCTGGACGATGAGCTGAGCTTCCATCTTGAGCAGCAGATCGCCGAGAACCTGTCTGCGGGCATGAGCGAGGAAGAAGCGCGCTTTGCGGCACTGCGCGGCTTCGGTAATCCAGCTCTGCTGCGCGAGGAAGCGCGGGCAACGTGGAACTGGTCCTGGGCCGAAGCGATTCTGAGCGATCTGCGCGTTGTGCTGCGTTCACTTGCGCGCAGGCCGGGGTTCAGCGCGCTTGTGATTCTGGTCATGGCGACTGGCATTGGCGCAAACGTTGCCCTGTTCACCATCGTGCGAGACGTTCTTCAGAAGCCGCTCCCGTTTCGCGATCCCGATCACTTGATGATGGTGTTTGAGCAGAGCGGCAATGAAACGCTCCCCGTCTCGGGCGGCGTCTTTGCTGAGTGGAAGAGGCAAAATCACACGTTCAGCGACCTGGCCCTGATGGACCAGGAGCTATACAACGTCTCCGGAGACGGGAATCAGTTACCGGAGAGGCTTGACGGCGCAAACTGCAGCTGGAACTTCTTTCCCATGCTTGGCGTCACGCCCGCACTGGGGCGAAGTTTTACCGCGGCGGACGACAGCCGCTCCGCGAACGGCGTGGTGATGCTTACGTGGAGTTTCTGGCAGCGGCGTTTCGGAGGGAATCGCGCGATTCTCAACCAGACCATCCGCATGAACCGCAGACCGTACACCGTCGTTGGCATTCTTCCGCAGTGGTTCACCTACCCCTACGTCGATTTGCAGTTGTGGACTCCGGCATACCATGACAAGCCTCCCGTGTGGATGAATTCGCTCTCTTCGCATGAGCTTCTCGTCGTGGGCCAACTGAAGCATGGCGCAACGATGTCTGAAGCCGCGGCTGACCTCTCCGTGATTAGTCAGCGGATTCACGACCAACATGCAGACAATCCCTCGATCAGTAAAGGCGCAAGCATTCTCCCGCTGCTTGAGAATCTTGTTGGAGACCTGCGCCAGCCGCTTTACGTGCTCCTGGGAGCTTCCGGGTGTTTTCTTCTCGTAGCCTGCATGAATGTCGCCAGCCTGCTCGTCGCGTGGTCCGCAGCGCACCAGAAAGATCTCGCCCTGCGCTGGGCGCTGGGCGCTGGGCGGCTTCGCCTTTTACATGCGCGCCTGATGGAGAGTCTGGTGCTCTGCGCGGCCAGTGCGGCCATCGGCTTGGGGCTTGCGTATGCTGCTCTGCGATGGCTTATGTACGCACGTGCCGATATGCCGCGCGTAAGCACCATCCACATCGACGGAACTGTCGCGGCATTCTCGGTGGGCATCGCGGTCACATGCGCTGTGTTCACGACGCTCATGTCGTTCCTCAGCACCCATCGCGTCCAGCCTTACGAGGCACTGCAATCCTCTGGCCGCGAACACAGCAGCGGACGTTCGCACGCGCGGCTGCGCAAGACGCTTCTTGCTCTTGAAGTGGGCGGGACGACCGTGTTGCTTGTGGCAGCGGGGCTCCTGCTGAAGAGCTATTGGAATCTTGAACGCAACGACATGGGATGCGCCACCAAGAACGTGCTCACCATGCGGCTGGGGTTCTTTGGGGGACGGTTCAGCCACCCTGCCGAATTGGCGAACTTCTACGCGACCCTGCTGACGCGCGTGCGCGCCGTGCCGGGCGTCGAGTCCGCGGGCTTCACTGAAGCGGCTCCCGGGCAAGGCTATTGGGAAGACCGCCCCTTCGCCATTGTCGAGCACCCGCCTCTGCCGCCGGAGCAGGCGCAGTCGGCCATCGATCGCTTCGTCGATCCCGGCTACTTCGCGGCCATGGGCATACCTCTACTGCGCGGCAGGAGCTTCGATCCGGCCAAGCGTCTGGAGGACGCCGATGAGGCCGTCATCTCCAAGTCGTTTGCCGGGGAGTATTTTCCTGGTGAAGATCCGATCGGCAAACATCTGCGCTTCCAGGGCCGCGCGATGACCATCGTGGGCGTGGTGGGCGATACGCGCTACGCCGTTGCTGAAGCGCCGATGCCCATGCAGTACTACTCCATCTATGCCGGGACCGCGAACAACGGAACCCTGGTGATCCGCTCCAGCCACAACGTGGAACAGCTCGCTTTGCCCGTGCAAAGGATGCTCGCCAGCCTCGATCGCGATCTCCCTGTATCCAATGTCCTGACCATGGACCAGTTGCTGGGCAAGACGATCTCCGACTCCAGCTTCAATGCCGCGGTGTTGCTTGGATTTTCGATCCTGTCGCTGCTGATGGCGGCGGTGGGACTGTTCGGCGTGCTCTCCTACATCGTGGCGCAGCGGACGGGCGAAATCGGCATTCGTATCGCGCTGGGCGCGCAGAGGGAACAGGTGCTGGGCACAGTGCTTCTTGATGGACTGCGTCCGGCGCTCTTCGGGCTGGCGCTGGGCCTGGCGGGCAGCGTGGCCGTAGTGCGGCTGATCCGCTCCATGCTCTACCAGACACAGCCGCTCGATCCGGCAGTCTTTGTCGGGGTTGCTGTTACGCTGCTGCTGGTGGCGGCTGCGGCCTGCCTGATTCCCGCGTGGCGCGCCTCGCGGCTGGACCCCATGCAGGCGCTGAGAATGGAATAAGGCAGCCCTTCAGGCGCGAACGGGCGGCTCGCCGCTTCGTTGCAGGCGTTCCACTTCAGCAGGAACGCGCAGTGGCGTATCTTCGGCGGGAAACTGAGGCGCGGCACGGTGAGCGGCGGCTTGTGCGCGCAGCGCCTCCATGCTCTCCACAGCCAGCACCTGTTCGCCAAAGACCTGCCCGAAGTACCGTGCCGCCTGGTGCGCGATCGCTTCCAGATTCGGCAACTCCACGGTTGGAGCCACTTCGCGCTCCAGGCTGGTCACCGGATGATCGGGAATGCCGCAGGGAATGATGAGCGAGAAGTCGCGCAGATCGGTGGTGACGTTAAAGGCGAAGCCGTGAGACGTAATGCCGCGCGCAACGTGGATCCCGATGGCGCAGATTTTCCTCTCCGGTCCTGCGGACGGCAGGCCTTCCGGCGTGATTGGCGGAGCGGAATCATCCGCAGGGTGAACTCCGCACCAGACGCCGGTCAGCCCCGCGATTCTTCCCGCAGGCACCCCATAGACTCCGCAAACGCGAGTCAGCGCCTCTTCCATCCGGCGCACAAAGTCTACCGGCCCCAGGCGGCTGCCCTTCTCGTTTTTCAGGCTGCGCAAGTCGAAGATCGGGTAGCCCACCAGTTGCCCCGGCCCATGATAGGTCACGTCGCCGCCGCGGTTGATCTCGTGGATCGTCACCCCACGGCTGGCCAGCAACTCGTCGGAAGCCAGTACATTGGCGCGGTGGGCATTGCGCCCCAGCGTCAGCACCGGCGGATGCTCCAGAAGCAGCAGCACGTTTTGTAGGCGGCCCTCGGCGCGCCAGGCGGCAATCTCCGCCTGCAGCCGCAGCGCCTCGTCGTAGCCCACCCGGCCGAGATAAAGGTACTGAATCATCGTGCCTTTAATTGTAGCCAGCCGCCCGGTGTCTCTGCCCGGCAGTCTTCATTCCTCAAGCCGCGCCGCAAACAGCCTTTCAAACACCGTCCGATGCCGCCAGGCAACCAGAGCCCACAGCAAAGTGGCAAACGCTCCCATCCCAATGCCGCTCGGGTTCATCAGGGCGTGAAACGTAAGGATGTTGAAGAGCACCGGGCCCAGCAGCGTGAGCCCCAGCCCCACAAACCGGTTCAGGAGCAGCAAGACCGCGGAGATCACCATGACCGTGCCCACCACGTAGAAGTAGTGCGCCGCAAACAGGGCAATCGTAAACTGACCAGCCAGGCCGGTGGGCATCGGCCCCATGGGAATGAAAGGGATGAGCATGTTGAGTCCAAAGACCAGGAACATCAGCCCCAGCAGATAGCGGGCGATCGTGGTGACAATCTTCATGGATTTCTCCTTGCGTCCAGGATTCGGAGCCAATTGGTGTGTGAATCAAACCGGGGGAGCCATCTTACCTGAATGTGATTGGAGGAAAGCTCCCTCCGCAGAGAAGGGATGGTGAGATGCCGGGCACAGATTCAAATGATTGGCACGCCAGGCCTTGAGGTTAGCGGTAAACTGGGGTCACTTTGAGGGAGATAGCCGCGATTAGGCCATTGGAGATCCTGCCCCTGCATCGGGAGACGAGTGGACAACTGGAAAATGGATTAACATGGTGGACACTGGAGGACCCGATGGCCACACAGATTGCCCGCACGGGCTGCAGGGTCTCGGTCGAGATTCCCGAAGATCTGCTTCGACAAGCGAATCTATCGGTCGGCGACTCCGTGGAATGGCGGCTCAGTCCCACAGGCTCCCTGATTCTGCACACGCCTCAAAGCGCAGAATGCGCCCCCTGCCCAGGCGACTACGAGCAGTGGAAACAGGATGAGATTTGCGCCGGTTTTGCCGAGATTGAAGCAGGCGAAAGCGTTCCCAACGCGAAAGTGATCGAATGGCTGCGAAGTTGGGGTACTACGAATGAGTTGCCTCCTCCGCTTTGAAACTCCGGTGGAGCAAGCGCGCCATTCGCAGACTTGCTTCGATCCACGCCTACATCTCCAAAGACAGTCCCGCCGCAGCCACGCGGGTTGCGGCCGCAATCGTGGAAGCAGCTATCCAGCTTGAGCGGTTCCCGCTGAGCGGCCACTTGGGGAAGGTTGAAGGCACACGGGAACTTCTTGTCCCTGGACTGCCTTACATCCTCCCCTATCGGCTCGTGGACGATGTGATTCTGATTGCCTCCGTAATTCACACCAGCCGCAAGTGGCCAGAGAAGCTATAGACATACAGATAGAGCGAACAGCAGAGAACTCCGATACGACGAGTTGCCGCCCCTACGCGCCCATGGCGACACGAATTCGCGTAGACTTAGGCATGGCAGGAGGACCGGGCGGTCGCTGCCGGAGGCTCGGGCGCAAGCCTGGGACCACCGGGGGAGGAAAGTCCGAACTCCGCAGGGCAGTGTGCCGGATAACGTCCGGGACGCGGACTTCAAAATCCGCGGACGGCCAGTGCCACAGAAAAGATACCGCCTCGGCTACCCCTCTTTCGGGAGGGCCGCCCTGGTTCAGCTTGCTGAGCCAGCGTCGGGGTAAGGGTGAAATGGTGCGGTAAGAGCGCACCGCCCGGTCTGTAAAGGCCGGGGCAGGGTAAACCCCACACGGAGCAAGACCAAATAGGGAGGGAAGCGGCGGCCAAGAGCCAGGCAGCCGTTGCGTGCCGGCCCGGCGCGCCCAGGCGGCTCAAGCAATTGCCGGAACCTCCGGGTAGGTCGCTGATGAGTGTCCGCGGTAACGCGGCGCCTAGAGGAATGACCGCACACGACAGAATTCGGCTTACAGGTCCTTTTGCCGAATTGATTTGCACCACCATGACAGCCCCGGCTGGGAGAGTCTTCCTGCCGGGGCTGACCATTTTGGGGCAAACTGGCCCGTCAGCAAGTCTGCTCTCTCGCTATACGATGAAAAGATGCTGCGAGTAAAACTGCTTGAAAAAGATGCCCGGACGCCGGTAGTGGCGCATCCGGGTGAAGATCTGGGCTACGACCTTTTTGCTCTTGAGGGCGTCTCGCTCTCGCCCAGGGCCACCGTCAAAGTGCGCACCGGCATTGCCGTGGAAGCGCGGGACCCCAAGAGCGGTGCGCCGCTTGGCCTGCTGGTGCGCGACCGCTCGTCGATGGCGGCCAAGGGCCTTGCCACCACCGGCGGTGTCATTGACTCCGGCTACCGGGGCGAAATCCTGGTGCTGATGACCAATCTGGGCGACCACGCCATCGATCTGAAGGCCGGCGAGAAGATCGCCCAGATGATCCCCGTCCCGGTCTTGACCGGCGCCGTGGTGGCAGTGGAAAATTTGGAAGACTCAGCCCGCGCCGGGAAGGGCTTCGGCAGCTCCGGACGGTGAGGGGAGTCTAATTAGAAAACCAGACGGATTGACCGTCCGCAACGACCGGACGGCCAGTTCCGGATAACATCAACCGTGTCAGTGTGTTCCCGGTCACTGACGTGGCATTCCAATGGGACAACGCTACTTGGCATTGCCGGCTCACGCCGCAGGAAAAGGAGAGAAGGGCCGGCGGAGGGAGTGGTTCATGAACTACTTGAATCGCGAGCGGCTGGAGTCGCTTTCTTCCGAGGACTTCAAAAACCGCCAGCCTTACCCCTGGGCAGAGGTCGAGCAGTCGCTTACGCCCGAGGGCTACGAAACCCTGCGGGAGACTCTGCCCGCCGTGGAGGGGTTCAACCGCCTGGAGGGCATCAAGCGCGCCTATGGGCAGGCTCCTCACGACCGTTACCTGCTGCATTACCGTCCCGGCGTGGAGCTGGCCAAGCCCTGGAAAGAGTTTCTGGCCGAGCTCCAAGGCCCGGTTTATCAAGCATTTCTGCGCCGCGTGCTGGGACCCCACAACTTCATTCCCACCTTTGAGTGGTACTACGCCTGGGAGGGTTGCGCCGTCTCGCCGCACTGCGATGCAGCCCGCAAACTGGCCACGCAGATCTTCTATTTCAATACCGAAGACGACTGGGACCCGGCATGGGGCGGCGAAATTCTGATTCTGGACAGCGAACGGCGCTTTCCCGTGCACTCCGGCCCTGACTTCGACCAGTTCAAGGTAGCCGCTTCGCTCCGCCCGCGCGGGAACGGAAGCCTGCTCTTCGAGCGCACCAAGCACTCCTGGCACGGCGTTCAGCCTCTGCGCTGCCCGCCCGGAAAGCTCCGCCGCCTCTTCCTGATCACCGTCAACGTCCCCAGCTTCCAGGTCTGGTGGCGCAAGGTCCGCGGCAAGGACCCCGACGGCTTCCGCATCACGCCGCCTGAGCGCACCACCATGGGTGCACCGACTTGGGCGCACAAATAAAGGTGCACAAACAGCGATGCCCCCTATTTCCAGGCCTAAAGCACTTGGGAATAGGGGGCATCGCTGTTTTCGTCCAGAATCGGAACCCGGGTCGCCCCAGCTACGGCTTGGTTGGATTTGACTGGCTTGTACCGGCCGGCGCTGCCTCGGACTCGCCCAGCCGCGTGATGTGTACGCTGGCCTGGGTCTCGGGAATGGTTCCGTCGTTCACCTGCACCTCGGTCGGCTTGCCCTGAATCAGAAGCCGCTGGATGGCCTTGCCGTGGGCCGGCACGCGCACCCTCTGCGTCACGGTGGCCGAGTCCGAGCGCACCGTCACCGGCACTTCGGTCTGCGCGTATCCCGCATTGGTCAGATTCACCGCGACCAGCCAGTTTCCCGCCGCATTGGGGCTGGGGAAGGCGCTGTCGATGGCGATGTCCGGCAGTCCCTTGTCGGCATCTACCCAGTCGGCGAAGAACCACGAGAGATCGCGGCGCACGCCCGCCTGCTCCAGCAGCAACTCAAACGAGCAGCGCCCCGTGTCCTTGCCCAAGTCTTGCGTCGGATCGTAGGCGCGCAGCGCGGCGGAAAGTGTCTGATCGCCCGCCACGTCCCTGAGCATCCACAGAACATACGTTGCCTTGGTGCGGAAGTAGACCGGCGAAATCGCTTCGGCCAGCGGCTGTCCCGCGCTGCGCCCCGGGCTTTCCGGCTCGGCCAGGGCCAGTGCGGTGCGCCCGGACTCGAGTGTGCCCAGCGCCTGCTCCCGTCCGCGCTGCTTTTCCACCCATAGCGTGCCCATAAAGTGCGCCACACCCTCGCTCAGCCAGGCGCGCGGAGACTGCATCCACGCATGCGTCAGCGCGTGGGCCAAGATCCCCTCCAACTGGTCAGCGGGAGCTTCGTGCAGGCTCGTCGCCAGCAGTGCGCCGGTTTCGAAGGGCGCGTCTTCCGGGTCCGGCAGGTCAATCAGCGTGAGCTGCGAGCGCGGCCGCAGCCCCAGCCAGCTCTGCAAAAAGGGCGTTACTGTTGCCGCCGCCTGCGTCCACCCCTGCACGGCCACGTCATTCTCCGGCAGCGTCCAGGCGGTCAAATTCGTTCCCTTGTGCGCGTTGCGAATCGCCACCATCAGGCTCGGCGCCTCGTAGCCCAGGGTTGCGCCATCCATCAGGCCCGTGGCCACGCCGGCCACCTCCTGGTTCTGGTCCAGCGCGCCCGATTCGGTCACCGTCAAAGGCACGGAGTGGCCGTTGATCAGCGCCACCGTCGGCGCCTGTCCATGGGGAAACTCGACCGTCAGCCGCAGCCGGAAATGCGCCCCGGCGATGCGCAGCTTGTGCTCGCCAATCTCGTCGAAGAGCCGCGCGCCGTCGCCCAGAATCACCGGCACGCTGGCCACCGGGTACCAGACCACATTCCCGAAGCCGCGCAGGCCCGTAAACGGCACGCTGATCCGATCCCAGTCCGAGTGCAAGGCCACGTCTCCGGGCGTTCCAATCACCAGCAGCCTCTGGGCGGAGGGCGCAATGGCGCCGGAGTACACCACGTCGAGTTGCAAGCTCTGTCCCGGGGCCAGCGGTACGGTCAGGGGCACCGCCGCCTCGTGCAATTGGCCTGTATGGTCGGCATCGGAGTTCAGCGTCGCCACCTGGAACGTGACGTCCTTGGCGTTCACGCGAATCCGCTCCCAGTTCAACGACGAGGAGATTTGCAGCGGAATCTGCGCCAGCGGAGCCTTGCCGTCGTTACGCACCGTCACCAGCGCGCGCACGGCCATCTGCTGGGCAGCCGAGCGCAGCCGCACGTCCATGTCAAAGCCCGTGAAGCTCACCGCCTGCCGCTCGGCATCCGCCGCCGCTGGCTCTGTCGCCATTTTCACGGCAGGCTGGTTCACGGCCTGCGCGCCGTGCGTCGAGGCCTGCCCGTTCTCGTCCACGGAGCGCGAAAAGATGACTTGCCCCTTGGGCGGCTGCGGCTGCTGCGCGGGAGCGGATTGGGCGGCGCTGGGTTGTGCACCCAGACATAGAGCAACGGCTAGACACCCCGCGGAGATGCACCATCCGGAGGGAGGCGGGGGTTTTAACCCCCGCATAAAGCCATCCAAAACACCCTGGGCTTTAGCCCCGGAGGGATTCTTTTGGCCGATCCCCTCCAAAAGTCGTCCTTCTTCCATACCCGGCACATTCCGGGCAAAAAAGAGCTTCATGAGCCCAAGCCTTTCTGCTTTTTGGGTTTGACCCCTGCGTTGGGTCCAACTTTGCCCGCGGCAGCTTCTGGTTGGACGCCGCGCGCGGCATTGCGGCGCTGCCGGAAAGCCTCATACAGCACCACTGCCCCGGCCGTCGAGACATTCAGCGAACTCACGCCGCCGGCCATGGGAATGCGCAGCAGGTAGTCGCAGGTGCGGCGGGTCAGTTCGTGCAGCCCCTCGCCCTCGCGGCCCAGCACCAGAACGCAGTTGCCAGTCAGATCGAACTGGTCGTAGTCGCAGGTGCCCCGCTCGTCCAGCCCGATCACCCATATGTTCTGCTTCTTCAGCTCTTCGAGAGCCCGCACCAGGTTCACCACGCGCGCAATGCGCAAATGCTCCGAAGCCCCGGCGCTGGCCTTCACCGCCACCGGGCTCAGCGGAGCGGCACGCCGCTCGGTCAACACCACTCCGTCCACCCCGGCGCCGTCGGCCACTCGCAACAGCGCGCCCAGGTTCTGCGGATCTTCCACGCCATCCAGGGCCAGCAGCAGCCGCGCCGCCCCGGCGTTTTGCGGATCCCCGGTGTACAGGTCCTCGATGGACAGGGATTCCTGCCCCTTGACCAGCGCCACCACGCCCTGGTGCGACGGATTCTGCGCCATCAGCGTCAACTGCTCGCGGGTTTCCTGGCGCACGCGCACACCCTTCTCGCGGCACAACGCCACCACCCGCTCCAGCCGCTCGTCGTGGCGCTCGCGCGACACCAAAACCTGGTCAAAGCGCCGCCGCCCGGCCTTCAGCGCCTCCTCAACCGGGTGCAATCCATACAGAGTTTCCATAGGCTTTAGTGTAGAAGATCAACGGAGACAGGCGAACGGGAACGGCTTTCGGGGATGAGGCAGGCTCCGAATTGGCGGGACAGCCGCCACCGAATGGGTTGAGGTTCGTGATTTCCCACCCTTCACGCCATGAAACTACGCGAAGGGCCGCCGCTGAGTTGTGGCTTGAAAAGGGGAGAGATGGTGGGAAGGGTGGGCCTCCCGCCTGGTCCCAGTTTCGAACTCGGAAGAGAGGCCTAACGATCATATGTAAACTGTCGTGTACGGCTAGACTTGTCAGGTGGCACGGAATGAAGAAGCGCGGGGAAGGCATCCGCAAGAACAACGGACGATACGTATCGAGTATCAGCGAACGAGCTGCTCGTGCAGATGCTCAAGAAAGATACGAGCACGCGCGCGCGGTGTGGCCCGATATTTCTTCCTACGGTAAATCTAAACCCATGAAGGTGATTATTTATGTTGAGAACTTGTTTGGCCCTAACCGAATTCTACCGACACTTCTCATTAGTTTGGTTCTCTGGTCTATAGTGCGGTACATCGGGAAGGTTCTTTGGCACCTCTTTGTGCATTGATGTAGGTGCTGTCCTATTAAGCCAACGTTCTACCGCTTCACAAGTCCCGAAGTTGAAGAAGACTTGCGCAAACGGCTTCACTGACTTGCTGTCTGTCGGAGAGAATGCAACGCTGTGAAATCCAGTCTTTGTTAGTAAGTTTCAATTCCCAGTCATCATTATGTTGAGAGTCGAGCAAAGAAGCTGACCATTCATCCTGCCACATCTCAGGGTATTTTGAATTCAGGTTAGTCAGTGCGCGAAAGATGTTGTTCGGGATGCTGCTAGAGGATGGAGAATTCACGTGTAAGGCCATAAAGCCTCCTTTCTTCATGTAGATATTTCAAAGATTGCAGTCGAAATCGAGTGGAAAAAACAGAAGAGATGTGGCACGCGCGTAGTGAGATAAAAAAGGCCTTACCGGGCGGGTGTCCCACACCCCGCCGATCCCGCGCCTTCTTTCTGGCGCGGACCGGCCGAAGGCAGTTGGCCGCACCGCAGGTGCTTGGCAAACTACAGGTGCTGGCCCCGGTTGAAAAGGAGCTATCTCGGCAAAAGGAGGGCGGTCGGGGTGCCGGGGTATATTGATCAATAGCCAATCCACGGTACTTAATTGATGAACTAAAAAGCCCCGGTGTGTCCGTCATGAAAACCGGGCACGAACCACGAGGAGAAACCATGCGATTCCGATTTGCGTTCTCTGCCCTTTTCTTGTTACTCATCACCTCTTTACCTGCGCTTGCCCAGCAGAGTTGGGGCAGGCCCCACCCGCCGGGAAGCGGTGCATGCTTCTATAGGGAGTCAGGTTTCAGGGGGGATTCCTTCTGCCTCAAGGATGGTGAGCGCTGGCCCTCCATGCCGCCGGGATTCAACGACAGAATTAGTTCCATTCGCGTATTTGGTGGAGCGCGCCTGCGCATCTTCAATGACAGTAACTTCGGCGGCATCAGCGGACTGATCAATCACGACGTGTTCGACCTTCACAACTTTAGAGTTCCCGAATATCCTGACAAGAACTGGAACGACCGCATCTCGTCCATCGCCGTCTTCCGTGAACGCGATGAGTGGGAACGGCACGATCGCGATCCAAGGCAGCAACCCAATCCAGGACCGGCTGCCTACCAGGGCCAACCACCCTACCAGGGCCAGCCTCCTTATCAGAGACCTGACTCCCGTCGTGACTTTCAGGGCGTGGGGGCATGCTTCTATCTGGATGGGTATTTCCGGGGGGAACACTTCTGTATGAAAGAGGGTGAGCGTTCGCCCGTCTTGCCCCCGGGATTCAACGACAGGATCTCCTCCATTCGCGTCTTTGGCGGAGCCCGCGTGCGCGTCTTCAACGACGGCGACTTCGGCGGCATCAACCTGGTGATCGATCAGGACGTGGACAATCTGCAGCGCATCCCTCTTGCGGACAACCCCTTCAAGAATTGGAATGACCGCATCTCGTCGGCCATCGTCTTCCGCGAACACGATGATTGGGACAGGGATCATCACCGCGATGGACCGCCCCGTTATTAGGGCCTGACCGGGAACCGGTGGGGGTTGACCCACATTTTCTCCACCACTGAAATGGGTGCCCCATCCTTCCGCAGTTTCATCGCGGAAGGGTGGGGGACCACAGTCCTCTCCCCGCCACAGTCGGGCGTCCCACTCCCTACCCCGCAAGCCTTCCCCAGCGTTTCTTGCTGTCTTTTCCCCTCTTTTTTCGGCATAATGGCTCAAATTGGAGGCGCATGCGCTCCAAAATCCAATCTTTCAAAGCGGTTCTGGAGCCGGATGGAACGCGGCTCAAGTGGGTGATTGCCCGCATTCCCTTCGACGTGGCCAAAACCTGGCCGCAGCGCCGCGGCATGAGGGTGCGCGGCGAAATCGAGGGCTTCGCCTTTCGTACTTCGCTCTTTCCCGATCGGCGCGGCGAAGGGCACATCCTGCTGGTGAACAAGAAGATGCAGGTGGCAGCAAGGGCCAAGGTCGGCTCTCTGGTCCGCATCGCTCTGGAGCCGGATCTGGAGGAGCGCGCCGTGGTGATTCCGGCCGAGCTCACGCGCGCTCTCAAAGGCGACCGCCGTCTGCCCAGGTGGTTTGAGCGCCTGAGCCCTTCGATGCGGCGGGAGATTGGCGGCTGGGTGGGCGAGCCCAAAACCGCCGCCACCCGCGAGTTGCGCGCCGAGCGCATGGCCGAACGCCTGCTTCAGGCCCTGGAAGGCGAAACAGAAACGCCTCCGGTGCTGCAGGCGGCATTTCTGCGCCAGCCGCAGGCGCGCGAGGGTTGGCAGGCCATGACGCCCGCCCAGCGCCGCGGCCATCTGCTGGGGATTTTCTACTATCAGACCGTGGAAGCCAGGGAGCGCCGAGCCGCGCAAGCCGTCGAAGAAGCGCTGCACAGGGCCAAACGAGCCGCCGTCGCGCCTTGAATTTGCCTTTCAGGGTACTTTCGGGGACGAAAATTCAGCCAAATCGCTCTTCCGGAGTCTCGGGCCGCTCATCTGTCGTCTAATTGAGTGAGATGACTGCAGCCTCCCTGGTTCGCCCCTTATTCGGTAAAGGTTCCGCCACAATTGCGGATGAGCAGGTGCGGCAGGAGAGTCTGGCCGTCGCGCAGGGGCTCAAGCGGCAGGATGCCGGCCTTCTGGGCGAGCTGATCGTCCGCTACCAGCACCGTTTGCTGCGCTATCTGCTCTATTTGTGCGGTAACCGCGAAATGGCCGAGGACACCTTTCAGGAAGTCTGGATGCGGGTTCTGGTGCGCGGCGGGCAGTACAACGGCAAGGCGCGCTTTGACACCTGGCTGTTCACCATCGCGCGCAACCTGGTCATCGACCAGCGGCGCAAGCGGACCATGTCCAGCCTGGACGAGCTCTTCGAAGGCAAAAGCGAGGACGACCGGCCCATGAGCTTCGAGGTCGCCAATGACGACCCTACGCCTTTCGACCGCTTTGTGAACCTGGAAGACCGCGACCGGATTTCCGCGGCGCTGCTGGAGATGGATACGCTTTACCGCGAGGTGCTGGTGCTCCGGTTCCACGAGGAGATGTCTCTGGAAGAGATCGCGACGGTCACACGTGCCCCGCTTTCTACCGTAAAGTCGAGACTTTATCGCGGCTTGGCGGCGATCAAGCCCAAGCTGGAGCGCGCCCGTCTGGCACGTCTGGAGCCGATGCAATGAAGCCCGGCGGCACGGTCGACGAAGCCAGGTCGGACGCAACCAGCACGACGGATTGCGATCTGATTTCGTCTTTGGGCGGGCGGCAAGCCGACCGGGACTGCGCCGTGGCCCATCGCACCCGGCGCGTGGTGATTGCCTCCCTGGGCGTGATGCAGGAGCAGAAGGCGGGACGCAAAAAGAACCGCGCCGTGGCCGTGGCCGCCGCAATGGTGGTTTTTCTTTTCCTGGGCCCGCTGGTCTGGTGGGCGGGCGACACGCTGATTCAAGAGGAACACCTGAATGGCGTCACCGTTCAGGTGGGCGTGTGGGTCTTCTTCTTCAGCGCAGCGGTGCTGGCTTCGGCAGTGTTGGCAGGCTGGATGCGCAAGCGGCCCTGAAAACCGAGAATTTCACATCCTGAACGCGCGCGTAATCAGGATTGAGCGCAACTTCCCGTTTTCCCTTTCCGTCCATGATCATGGGGGATTAAGCTATGCTTAATTTTCCAGTGACCCTCCGAAGGAGGGGAAATTCTATGCGTGAACCTGAATCCATTGCCGTTAGCGACGAAGAGCGCCTGATTCCGGTGTGGTCCGTTGTGGTCGCCGCCCTGGCCTTTCTCCTGGTGGAGTACTACCTCTGGCTGGTCATGCCGGAACAGCAGCACCATGTCCCGCCTCTTGGCCTGCGCATCTACTTCAACGTCTCCTTCGGCGTGCTGGCTGCCATCTATTTCCTGATGGTCGGTTTCGTCAGCCGGGATGCGCCGCGCCGCGCCATGAGTTCACGCTTCTGGATGCTGCTCTGCTTCGTGATGCCGGGAGGCATCGGGGCGGTGCTCTACTTCCTGCTGCGCCAGCCGTTGGTCTCCCGCTGCCCGGCCTGCGAAACGTATGTGCAGAGCGACTTCCACTTCTGTCCGCAGTGCGATTACCAGCTCACGGCCAGTTGCGGCAACTGCTTCCGCACCGTCCGCGCCACCGACCAGTTCTGTACCCGCTGCGGTCATGAACTGGCCCGTGACAAGATGCCGGCGCGGCTGAGAGTTCTGGGCGAGTAGCTCCCTTCCACCTGCCTTCCTAACCTCGGATTTCCGGTTCAAATGCCCCTTTCTGCGCTGATTATCGACGACGAACAACTGGCCCGCGACGAGCTGAAGTACCTGCTCGATGAGGTGGGCGGCGTGGAGGTGGTGGCGCAGGGGTCGAACGGCATTGAAGCCGTGGACCTGATCGAGGAGCACCACCCCGACATGGTCTTTCTGGACGTGCAGATGCCCGGCCTCGATGGCTTTGCGGTGATCAAGCGGCTGATGGAGCGCCGGCAGGAAGGACCCTCCGGCAACATTGAAGTTGTCCCCCTGCCGCAGATCGTCTTTGCCACGGCCTACGACCAGTACGCGGTGCGCGCCTTCGATGTGAACGCCGTGGATTACCTGCTGAAGCCCTTTGACCGCGCCCGCGTGGTGCAGGCCGTGGAGCGGGTGAAAGGGCGCATGAACGGAAGCACGCCGGGGACTCTGCCGGAATCGCAGATCGACGCGCTCCTCAGGCTGCTCAACCGCCCCCAGGGCGCTTCCCGCACGCCCCAGCCCGCCAAGCTGATTGTGCAGGCGCAAAACCGGCTGCTGCTGGTGGACCAGGCGGAGATCTGCTTTGCCGCCATCGACGAGGGCGTGATCCGGGTGGTGACGCAGACCTTTGAAGGCCAGTCCAAGTGCCGCACCCTGGAAGAGCTGTTGGAACTGCTGGAGCCGGCAGCTTTTTGGCGCGCCCATCGCGGCTTTGTGGTGAACATCAACCACATCCGCGAGGTGGTGCCGTGGTTCAAGTCCAGCTACCAGTTGCGCATGAACGACAAGCGGCAGACCGAGATCCCGGTCAGCCGTGCGCAGACCAAACGGCTGAGGGAATTGTTCAACCTGTAGGTTTCTGGCCGCATACGTTTGCGCCAATGCTGGGTGCCCCAGGTCCCGATTTTGGGACCTGGGAAAGCACGAACAATGAACTCAAGATTACGCGGTCAAAGGCCTGATGAATTTCCAGCCGCTCTGGCGCCGCTCCGATCAGTCGTATCTCTCAAACACAATCTGCTTGCGATGCCAGCCGAAGCCGGTGAGCAGTTCGCGCGTGGCGGAGACCATGCTGTTCAGGCCGCAAATATAGGCATGGATGTCGAACTTGAGCTCGGCGGTCGGGATGGCAATGTCCGGCGCGGGAAGGGGCAAGCTCTGTCCCAGCCGCGCAGAACGCTCCTGAACCAGACGGGCCACGTGGTCCTGGACGTAGCCGCGCAGGCCGGTCCAACTCTCCGCGGCGCGGCTCAGCGTGGGCAGGTAGTGGAAGTTCGGATGACTGCGCTCCAGGGCCTCGAACTCCTGGTGATAGTAAATTTCCGTCTCGTGGCGTGTGCCGTACACCAGCCATATCTCCTTGCCGTCGCTGCGGTCAGGGCCGTCCGCGGGAAACAGCCATTGCAGATAGCTGCGCATGGGCGCAACGCCGGTGCCGGTGGCAATCAGAATGGAGTCGGTGAGGGGCTCGCGCAACGTGAAATTGCCGTGCGGCCCATGAACCTGAATGGTGGCGCCGATGGGCAGATCGGGCAGGTCTGCAAGGTGATTGGAGAAGAAGCCTTCCTCCACGCGGTTGACGCAAAGGTCGAAGCGTATGCCGTTGGCCGCGGAGGCCAGCGAGTAGGCCCGGGTCTGCTGCTTGCCGTTGTCATCCTCGGCTACCGCCGAGATAAATTGGCCGGGGGCAAAGGCGAAGCTTTCAAGCCCGTCGAGGACAAACTCGAAGTGGTAGCACTGGGCGGTTTCTGAGATGCATTCCTTCTGTTCCAGACGTGCTGTATGAAGTTCTCGTGCCAAGGCGATCCTCTCTGCTCAAAAGGATGCCGCCTTGAGGGGAAAAGATGCAGTTCCCAACCTTCACGGGCCTGGACCAACATGGATTGCTTACGATTTCCGAATGGCGCGTCCGGCGCTGGCCGCGGTGGGGTCGGGCGGCGTCTTGGGGGCCGCAGTCATGGCCGGGTCCCAGAAGAGCATGCGGCCGCAACTGTCGCAGGTCAGCAGTTGGCCCTCGCGGATCTGGTTCCAGGTCTGGGCGCGTATGCCCATGCGGCAACCGGTGCACTGCAGGTTGTCCACGCGGGCCACAGCGGTGCCGCGTGAAATCACCAGGTGGTCGAAACGGGCCAGCCACTCGGGCTCGATCAGCAGGCGTACGGCGTCGCGATCGGCGTTGCGGCCCAGCAGCTCGTGCGACAGTTCGGAGCGGCGCAGCGCGATGCGGGCGCGTGTCTTGTCCAGTGCCGCGGCCAGAACCTCTACCTGGGCCCGTGCGGCGGCCAGCGCCGTTTCCTGGGCCTCCGTGCGCTCCAGGCTCGCGTATTCCTCGCCGTCCAGGCGCTCGATTTCCACTTCGGCAAAGTGGATTTCCTTTTCCATGGCCTCGGCCTGTGCAGGGGTGGTCACCGTGTCCAGCTGGGCGCGGTAGCGGGATGCCTTCTGGCGATGGCCGGTAGCTTCCCGCTCCAAACGAGTGCGCAGAGTATCTTCCCGGCTCAGGGCGTCGGAAGCGGCGGCGGCCTGGCTTTCGGCGGCCTTCAGTGCGGCCTCCACCTCGGCGGCCTCCGCGGGCAGGGCCCGTGCGGCCTGGGAAAGGCGGGAGCGCTCCAACTCGATCGCTTGCAGCTTTACGAGATTCTCAATGAGTTCATGCATCGGTGCCAAGAAGTTTACGTCAATCGCCTGCCATTCAGAAAATCCGCAGCGCAAGTCCGGCCCGGATCCGGCGAGGATTTGCATCCATCGTGTTGCATAAATAGCGCCTTGAAAGGCGCAGCTTGAGAGACTGAGGAAACCTCGATCCGAAGGGAGGCGGGGGTTTTCAATCTCCGCAAAAAGCCTCGATAACCAGAGGGCCTTCAGCGCCGGAGGGAGGTCTCGCGTAGGTTCTACTCAAACGCATGCAGTGGACCGGCTTGCCGATCGACGATCCAATTGCTGCGCTGATTTCTGGCGGCAATCCTCTCTCACTCAGAGCGCAGGGCGGCCACGGGATCAAGCCTTGACGCCTTGAGCGCGGGTAACCAACTGGCGAGGACTGCGATCAGGGCAAGGAGAATGACGGCGACCGCGAGTGTTGGAAGATCGTAAGGTTTGAGTCCGAAAAGCATGGCGCTCGCGGCTCTTCCGGCAAGCAGCGCGAGCATGGTTCCTGCGGAGACGCCCAGTAGCAGCATGACAGCCGTGTCGCGCATGACCAGGCCGATGACCTGCCGACGCCTGGCGCCCAGCGCTATGCGAATGCCGATCTCGTTCTGGCGGCGGGTGATGAAGAAGGAAAGCACTCCGTAGAGGCCGACGGCGACCAGTAGCGCGGCCAGCACGCCGAAGAAACCGGAGAGCATGGCCATCATGCGGTCGCCAACCAGGCTGTCGCGAATACCCTGCTGAAAATCAAAGAAGTCGGCGTTAATGGCGGGGTATTTAGCGGCCACGGCGCGGCGAATGTCGTTCACGATGGCTGGAGAAGTAGTGGCGATCATGACGCCGACGTCCGGCCCCTGAGCGGTGACCGGCAATTGCGCAGCGGGAACGAAGGCAATGGGCGAGGCGTCTGCCCGGAGGTCATTGTATTTCGTGTCGGGGATGGTTCCGATGATGTGGTAAGTGCGCTCGGGGTATTGGGGCTCTGGCAGAACGTGGACGGCCTGACCGATGGGCGAAACGCCACCGGAAAAGTAGCGGCGCAGAAAAGCCTGGTTGACGATGAGAACCAGAGGCGCGCTGTTGGTGTCCTGGTCATTGAAGGTGCGGCCGGTGAGGATAGGGATGCCCATGGTGGCGAAATAACCGGCGTCGGCGTAGGTGAAATGAGAATCGCTTTGCAGGGTGCCGACCTGAACGGTGTGTCCCCAGGTGCCGGGAGAGAGCGGCGTGATGGTGGTGCTGCCGGCATTCTCAACGCCGGGAACGGAACGAATGAATTGAACGAACTGGCGCTTGAAGTCGGCCTCGTTTTCGTGTGTGAGTTTGAGCCTGAGATAACTGAAATAGCCAACGCTGATGCCGCTTTCGCGCATGCCGGGATTGAGGGTGGCGAGGTTGCGATAGCTGCGCACAAAAAGCAGCGCGCCGACCAGCAGCACCATGGAGACGGCGACCTGGGTGACCACCATGATTCGCTGAACGGAGAAGCGCTCGCGACTGCCGGCCATTCCGCGCCCGCCGGACTTGAGCGAGGTAATGGGGTCAGCCTTGGTGCCACGCCATGCGGGGAAGGTTCCGAAGACGATGACGGTGAGCGTCGCCACGGCGGCGGTGAAGAGCAGCACGCGCCAGTCGGGAGCGATGGTGAGATAGATGGAGCTGTGGCTGGTGTTGAGCGAACCCACTAACAAGTGACTGAGCGGCTGAGCGACAACTATGCCTAAGGCAGCGCCGATGAGGGCGAGCAGGGCGCTTTCAAGGAGCATTTGGCGGAGCAGGCGGAGGCGCGATGCGCCCAGGGCGATGCGAATGGCCATTTTGCGCTGACGCGCAGTGGCTCGGGCGAGCATGAGGTTGGCGAGGTCGGCGCAGGCGATGAGCAGGACCAGTCCGGTGATGGCAAGCAGCAATTGCAGTGAGGAGTTGTAGGCATTGCGCAAATCGCTGACACCGGCGCCGGCAGGATAAGCACCGAGGCGGAACGAAGTGAAGTATTTGACCTGGTCGCCATAGTCGGTTGGCGCGGTGCTTTGAAAGAGGCCGCCGCTGAAGGCGTTGAACCAGGCAGAGGCGCGGTCGATGGTCCAGCCCGGCTTGAGGCGGCCCATAACGGTGAAGATGAACACTTCGCGGCGCGGGTTGGGCGGGGTGCAGGTGGGATAGGCTACGTCGAAGCGGTCGCCGACGCTGAGTCCGAAGAACCCGGGCGGGGTGACACCAAGGACTTGCACGATGCTATCTTCGGCGGTGATGGTGGTTGCCGAAGTGATGGGCTGGCCGCCCATGTGGGATTTCCAGAAGGGATAGCTGACAACGACTCTGGAGATATTGCAGGCGCCTTCATCCTGCGGTTCGATGAGGCGACCTTGATAAGGAGCGACGCCAAGCACGTTGAAGAATTCACCGGAGACTTCAAGGGCGTCGACTCGCTTGGCTTCATTTTGCTTGCCGACCATCATGCTGGCCTGGCGCCAGGCGAAGACGCCAGAGAAGGGGTCGTGATGCTGGCGAACTTCCAGCCACATGGGGACGGTGAACTCGGCGAATTCGCCACTTTTGACGCCGAAGCCGTGATTGCCGCCGACGATACGCAGGTCGGCAAGTTCATTGGGAGCGGCGATGGGCAGGCTGCGCAGGCGCACCGCGTCGAGGATCTGGAAGATGGCGGTGTTGGCTCCGATGCCGAGAGCAAGCGTGAGGATGGCGATGCTTGCGAAGCCGGGACTCTTGGCAAATCCCCGCAGGGCGTAACGGACATCGCGCCACAGACTGTCGAGTCCGAGGGCCGCGTCTTCAGCTTCTACTTTTTCCTGGAACACTGTAGGGTTGCCGAAACGCAGGCGGGCTTCGCGGGTTGCTTCTTCTGAGCCCATGCCTCGGCAGATGTTGGCATCGATGCGCATCTGCATATGCTCGCTCAGTTCGTTCTGATTCTCGCGACTGAGACTGGAGCGATTGCCTAGCGCCCAAATACGACGAAAGATTCCCATGTACACCTCACGCGAAACGCAGGATTGCCTGAACGCCTTTTACCACTTGTTCCCAGTTCTTTTCGCGCGCTGCCAGCTGCTTTTTGCCCGCTGCAGTCAGCGCGTAATACTTGGCTTTGCGGCCGGCCTCGGTCACTGCCCATTCCGCGCGAATCCACCCGTTCTGATCCATACGGTGCAACGCGGGGTAAAGAGATCCTTCTTCGACATTCAGGAGTTCGTCGGAGACTCGTTCAATGTGCATGACGATGCCGTAGCCGTGCATGGAGCCAAGGTGCGAGAGGGATTTGAGGATAAGAAGATCGAGCGCGCCTTGCAGGTCATTCTTTGCCATACTTCATCTCCCCTAGACATCCATGGGTAAAACAAGAATACGGCCGCTTACCCTAGCTGTCAAGGGAAGAGCCTGTATGAATTTGTAGACCGCGCAATTCCCGATACAAATCCTGCAACCCACGGATCGTTCAACAGCCATTTCGCTCCTTGTTCCGGGCGGCTGGGTAACCGAAGTTGCTCTGGAACCGGATCGCCACTTTCTCTTTGGGATCACGGAACAATTCATGAATCGGAGATGCAGAGACATAGCCGTCGTTCGACAATAGGCATATAACGCTATTGCTTTCAATTTGTTGTGCCCACTGTTGAGCCAGGTCTCGGCCAGTCGCCATGGCGCAGGTTTTTCAGCGTCACGCCTCCACCCCGAGCTGTTCTCCGCCCGCTCGATAGTTACCGCC
>Ga0255355_1000145_pt1 | contig 48279 bp, 30 predicted proteins | sample HBST75metaG_FD_189943 | JGI IMG/M metagenome (GOLD analysis project Ga0255355, IMG submission 189943) | Peat soil microbial communities from Stordalen Mire, Sweden - H.B.S.T75 | ecosystem: Environmental > Terrestrial > Soil > Wetlands > Peat | place: Sweden: Norrbotten County, Stordalen Mire...
TACGCCTGCTTGCTGCCAGGTCAGCAAATCCTATTGTTTGTTGTGTTTTCATACGCAAATATACATATAATTATCTATATATCAAAATAATATGATATATTTTGCCCTGCAACGGTCTCAGAATAGATATTTTACAAATAAGTATCAGTTTGATACCAATGTAGTGATACTCAGAGCATCAAGATTAATTATTAAACTACCGTCACTTACAGCAATATTGGAAAGAGTTGCAATATTTTTACTATCTGAGGTTTCATAAGGAGTTACTGATGATATGTTCCCGTTTTGAATTGTAATTGGTTGTTTTATTGATATTGTGTTTGTATTAATTAAGATGATAACGATCTTATTTTCATTTGTATATGCACTGACATAAATATCGGTGTAGGGGTTAGGAGTTGCTTCAACTCTTTTATATCCGGGACGAATCCATTTCGCAAATTGTCCTATTGCACATCCATTCTTGGTTAAATCATTAGAGGAGTCAATCAAATTACATTGACTACCATTCAAAGGCAGCATCCACCACCAAACGTAAGCATTCATGTTATCGCACATGCAATCATTTATTTCTTTAGCTGCTTCTAATGCAATGGTAATTTCATTATTTGCATTGTCATAATAATGTTCTGTCATCCATATTTTTTTACCATGATTAATCGCATTTGTGTATATAAAAGGATTAGTCCCATATAAATGTCCGCCTATGTAAGAAATATTTGCACAAGCTGCTGAATCATCTAGGGATGGATCTGTCATACTTACATCAAAATTAAAGCTTTCAGCAATCATAAAAGGATAACCGATAGCTGGAGCATTCTTTTTAGTAAATGTTTCTATCTCTGAATTCGTCCATGAGCAGGATTCATAGTCTGGTTTATAGTCCGGCTCATTTTCCAGCGAAATAGCAGCTAAAGTAACGCCGGCATTTTTGATGTAATCGCCAAAACTCTTTAAATAAAGCGCAAAACTAAAGTATTTTGTAGTGTCTAGTTCTCCATGCATAGTGCTATCATTAGTAGTCATTGATGCGGGTGGAGACCATGGCGTCGCAAATACTATAGCACCGCGTGCATTGGCTTTCTGAGCATTGGCTTGTTCTTCAGTCCAATTTTGTCCCGGATCAATACGTAAACGGCAAATACTTAAACCCATCTGCGAATTATTCGTATTTCCGAATATCGCATCAGCCTGTCCATCTGTTAATGCACCACTCCAGGCAGTACTACCTCCAAAACCGTCAATTGTCTGTTCTGTCCTCGATAAATCCACCGTAACGGTTGAAGCCGTAACGGTCGGAATTGTGTCAGTTACGGTTTTAGGTACAGGTGAAATTTCATCATTTTTAGAACAGGACATCAAAAATAAGGCAAATACTAAAGGTAGGTAAAATGTCTTTTTCATGATTTTAATAGATTCTTTTAGAGTATTATATATAAGAATATTATGCTATTTAAAGCTACTACACAATTGGCTAATTATTATCTCTGAACTCAGCAAATCTGTTTTGTTTCTACTTACAGTATGCAATGTCAATGTGTATAATTGTTTGATGTTATTTTACACCTGTTCTGGTTTTACAGTTATTTTTGCGTTTTTGTCGAAATAAGAACTACACCGTTGGCTCCCCTTGAACCGTAGCTAGCTATTAAGTCTGCATCTTTCAATACTTCAATCGATTCTATAGCGTTTCTATCCAAATCGTTGAGCGAACCGTAAAAAGCAGAACCGTTGAGAACAATCAGAGCATAGTTGTCTGAAGTTATACTCCTGATTCCTCTTATCAGAAGTTTCATTTCAGAACCATCATAAACAACTTTGACACCGGGAACTGTCTCGAAAAGTTGGGCAATGCCTACTTCTTTGTTTTGATGAATTAATCTTTGATCAACAGAAGCTGGTGACTGGGATGTTTCTGACTTTTTTACTAAACCAAAACCGGTATCTACCTTCGGATCATTAGATCCATTCAAATCAAGATTCAAAGAAACATCAATTGTTGTTTTTCCTTTGACAGCTATTTTCTGTGTAAGATATTCTTTGCGAGAAAAGACAAGTTTCCCTTTCACAGGTACCTTGATTTGGTAATCGCCCATCGAATCAGTAAAAACTTCTATCGGAGTTCCTTTTAATCTTACACTTACACCAGTCACTGAACGATCGAAAATGTTTTTCACATGGCCATGAACTGTGATATCCTGACTAAAAACATAAGTAATGAAAAACAATTGGAATAACAATGTTATTCCACAAACTTTTAAAAATGTCGAGCGTTTCATAATAAAATAAAATTAAATTAGAATCTCATAAACACGTTCATAAAGAATAAAATGATTATCCGTTTCTGTGAATACAATCCAGAGCCCACATACTGTACGATGTGGGATCAACCCATCTGCCTTTACTCCCAATTCACCAAATCATGTGACTTAAGTATGGCGACCCCGAGAAAAATAAACATGGTGGTTGTAACCATGTAATATGTGTCTCCTACCCGGTCCCGGATTACATCAGGATCCGGAAAATCTGCAGGAATAACCGGATTAGTACATGTTCCGTTCCCATTATCACTATGATATTTCTGGACCCTTAAGCCACTTGTTGTTATCGGTAATATCAATAAAGCTACTAGCAATGTTGTAATATATTTCATCTCTTTTAATTGATCGATTTTATTGAATTTTTGAGTTACTAATTTGCAAATGATTGCTTTTATTTTTTCAGAGAAATATGATTGCTAATATGGAAATAATTAAAATCAACAAAACCTCCTGGTTGCTCAGTGGCATAATTGAACAATCCAAATCGATATCCCATGAATTGAGGAATCGTATACTGCATTTGAAGCAAGCCACCAATCCGCTTCCACAATTTACCATTGAGGCTGTAGAAAAAATATGCTTTATCAGTACGTTCTCTGAAATTGCATTCTGCTTTCAAATAAACTATTTTTTGATTCAAAGGAACGCTTTGGACATCAACTGGTTCACCAGATTCAGCACTAACCATCACAATCGATTTACCTCCTTTATCATATTTGATTCCAACCAAGCCATATTTTTTCTGCAACAGAGCAAGACCAGCAAAATCTCCCTCTTTCATGTTCGATACATCAATTGATGTTGAACCAGAGCATACAGGCCCCATAGTACGTTGGGTCAGAGTATTTCGGGCCATCAAAAAATTATTATCTACTCGTCCGGTTGTAAGACGCAAATAACCTTTCCGTTGGGTTACTGACCAAAGACTATTTTCAGGATTGTGGTTCCATTGCCAAACTAACGGCAGAGCCGATTCTCCTTTACGACGATTAAACTCATCAGATGCAACAATACCGGGAATTAAACCTTTGCTTACAGAGAGACCTTCAAGAACATCAGGGGTTTTGCCATTAATACCCAGCACTGGCCATCCATTTTTCCAACGAACCGAAACAAGATAGGGAACACGTCCAACAGCACCATAATCTCGGAATAAGTAAGCATACCATTCTCCCTTAGGAGTATTGATAAGCCCTCCTTGTGCAACTCCTTTATCCTCAAATCCTACACTGCCTTCATAAGGACCGGCAATTTTATCTGCTCTGTGAATCACAACAGTACGCATGCCCCCTCTCGGCCAGGTAATATTGAAAAGATAATATTTCCCATTCACTTTAAATAGTTGAGAGCCTTCAGCACCAAGACCTATATTCGGTCCTGCCGAGGCACTTGCATTATCGATGAGAACCTGATTGATCCCTCCGAACTTAATTCCCGAAGCATCAGCATTAAGTTCAATTATATGGAGTTGCCCATTGCCATAAATCATATATACACGGCCATCATTATCAAAAAATAACGAATTGTCATGAAAGGCAGGTCTGAAAGAGGACACTTTCCAATGCCCTTTTTCGATGTTTTTCGTTGAATAGACATAGGTCTTGCCAGTTGTTTGTGAGAAAGTGGAAACATAATACGTTCCGTTGTGAGAACGCAAGCTGCTTGCCCAAGAGCCCTTACCATAAGAACTTTCCCCATTGGTAAGGTTTAATGCATCAACATTAGCAAGTGTATCATAGGCATAATTGATAATACGCCAATTTACAAGGTCTTTTGACTTCATGATAGGTACACCCGGACTCATATGCATCGTGGTACTGCTCATATAGTAATTATTACCCACGCGGATCATTGAAATATCGGGAACATCGGTATATATGATCGGATTACGGGCATAGTTTTTCTGAGCAAATACTTTAGTAAAGAATATTGTGAGGAAAAGTACCGTAAAGAAGAAATAGATATTTTTCATAGTATGATATTTTTGAAATTTATAATGAATTCCACTTAAATCCTCACTTTTTAGTCGCTAAGCGCAAAACAGTTAATGAATTTCCCGGGAAAAGGCGTGCAAGAGTATTTCCAGAGAACTTTACCATTTCAGTCTTTGGAGCCACCATAGTTGGATCCTCCAACGTATTTTCATCAAGAGGACTTGCAGAAGTTAATACAATTGCTTTACCGTTTCCTATTAAATTCATAGCCCCATTAAGGTCGATTTTTGTTTTAACAGGCTTAACCGACGAATTGACAATCTTCAGGATGATATCACCCGATTCATCATCATAAGAGGCACTCACATTTATATCTTTAATGTTTACGTTAGCGTCAGATAATTCCTGAACCAACTTGCCGTCAAGATATCCTTTTATGGAGCTACCTCGGATTACTATTTTTATATCATACCAACAACCAGTTTCTATGCTGATTTTGTGTGTGTCAGCTAACAATCCATATTCCATTGAACAAGTTGTATTCTCTGATTCACCTATATTCCAACTAGAGCGATCCCTTCTGTCCTTATTTCTAAAATAAATTTGGAACCCATTCTCCCCTGAAATTTTACGGGCCTTTAATGTTATTGTATAATTAGTCCACACCGTATCACCCATGAAAATACTGCCACCCCAAAAAGTATTTGACGTATTCTCCAAAACTCCATCCTGAGCAGTCCATTCACTTCGTGGCGATTTTCTCCATTGATCATTAATCTTCGAAAAATCTGGTTTGAATAGGAGTGTTCCTTTCGATGACACAACCTGCACATCCTTGAACTCAGCAGCACAATTACGTGTCCCAAATCCAATACATCCGGACGAACCAGGAATTTCAACGACAGGAGCATTCTCAAGACTAACGGGTAACGAAACCGTCCCCTGATTATTGGAGAACATTTCCTGAACATAATAACTCGGAATGCCATACCAACGATAACTATCGAAGTTAATTAAATTGATCGGCCAAGCTCTATGGTTTGCATTACAAAAAAGCGGAGCATAAGAACCCATTTCAACGATGTCTGAATTACGTTCCATCCCCGTCATCCAAGCTGCTTCGCCAATAGCACCTCGAAGGTTACCTTTCCCCGTACCACTTGTTACTGCATATTCTCCTATAAAAACTTTGGGGCCTTTGCGGTCATAATTATCATATTTATTTGCGTTCCAAATAAACCAATCTGGATTATTGTAATAATGCTCATCAATAATGGCAGGCTTAGGATCCTGAGGATGACCTCCATCCCATTCATTGGCAATTAGGTTCATATTTGGATACTTTGCAAGAATCGCCTTTGTAATCAATTCGTAACGTTCGTTATAGTTTGGTCCACCATTTTCATTACCAATCTCAAGGTATCTCATGCTGAATGGTTTTGGATGACCATTCTTTGCACGGAGGCTGCCCCAAACAGAATCTACAGATCCATTAGCATATTCGATTGCATCCAAGGCATCTTGTACCCATTGCCCCATGCGATCTATCGGAACCACTTCACCGTAGGATATGCCTGCGTTTATACAAAATACTGGTTCCACACCAAGATCTTCGGCAAGTTGTAAATATTCTTGAAACCCAATCCCATTGGTAGAATTATACCCCCATAGAGATTCCTTAACGGAATGCGCGTATCAATATTTCCTATAGTATTTTTCCAGTTATACATGTCTGCAATATTGACACCTTCTACAAAACTTCCACCAGGGAAACGCATAAATCTTGGATGAAGAGCGTCCAAAGCGTTTGCCAGATCAATACGTAATCCGTTGCTTCTCCAAGTTTTATCCGGCATTAAAGAAACCAGATCAAAATATAATGTTCCTTTACCTTTACCTGAAATTTCCAGATGTGCATTCGGATCGCTACATGATGCAGATAAATCCAATGAGTGATATTGCCATTTCGCGCCAATGTCTTTGATTTCTCCCGATGCCAATTCTTTACCGTTTGAATTTACAATCCGGATGGTCAATAGAGCATTAAAATCGTCTGTTGTCCGAACAGCTAATTTAAATGTATAACTATTGCCTTGAACAATATCCATTCCCCAATAACCGTCATTCACTAATTTGAAGGGACCATTCGCTTTTACACAAAGCGATTTACGATTATATGGATTGAGTGGGAGTATCGGGGGCTGCACATGTGCATCTGCACTACAAATCGATGCACTGCTCTGCCCATTAGAGCTCAAAAATTTCCAGTATTGCAGCGTGTCTGCATCCTCAAATGAGCGATTACGAAGTAGTTCAGGGTACATACCACCATCGGTAGAAAGGTTAATGTCTTCAAAAAAGATTCCAAATAACATTGGAGATATCTTGTGTCCAGGTTTATTAACTCCTACGGTGATCTTCGTTTCACCTGTTTCTCTCGGCTTTGCCTGAAGAGTTGATATTAATACTAAAAGAGCTGAAATAATATTTATCAGCCGATTAATTTGTCTGTTCATTAGGTTATTGATTTATTAGTAGTCAAGGTTCACAAGATTATAGATGGAAATTGATGCATTGATGTAATGCGTTATTATTTTTTTATATCAAAAAAGTTTAACTCTTTCTCAATTTCCTCCTTCGAATTCTATTTCGATAATGCCATTATTCTATCAGAAGAAGGTTGAATACCATAAACTACATGAAATTAAACACTGTCTTTTTAAGTCATTATGCTATTTCACTACCATTATCATTGATCCTGATATGCCATTGACGGTTGCCGTAATGGTAGCCACGCCAACTCCCATTGTTTGTACTATACCATCATTATTCACTTTAGCAACAGATTGATTATTTGATTTATAGTATACATGGCACTTAGACAGATCAGTAAATGAGCCATCATTATTCACAGCCTCCATGATGTTATCAGCTATTGCATGCAACTCTTCCTGTGCAGGGTTAATATCGCTTTTTATCCATTTGTTTTTACCGTTCAGGTTTATGGTTTCACCCACATGAAATATGAGTTTTTCAGGTTGTAGTGTTATATGTACAATCTTAGGTGTCAATTCACCTTGAATATTCACAGTCATAGAATCAGCAATATCACGAGAATTATATCCAACCTGAAATTCATATACTCCATTGTAAATCATGCTTTTCAACTCCTTCTCATTCCATAAGGCTAAGTTGTCAGCATCGATTTTTAAGGAGATATGCTGGGTTTGTCCCGGTTGAAGAATTTCTGTCTTTTCAAATCCTTCTAATCTCTTTATAGGCAATTCCTCCCTTTTTATCTTTGGAAATGCAACATAAAGCTGTGCAACAGTCTCTCCAGCTGTGCTACCTGTATTAGTAACATCAAGACTTACCATGATACTGTCATTCGGTGTTATTTGTGTTTTAGAAATATGCACATTTGAGAACGTAAACTGCGTATAACTTAATCCATAACCAAATGGATAGGAAGGTTCTCCTGTGAAGTACATATAGGTTCGACCCAACCCATTCGTTTTACTCGGAGTGAGATAATAATTTGATTTATCAGGGAGCTGATTATCATCTTTATACCAAGTAAAGTCGAGATGCCCACTTGGATTTTTCTTGCCTAATAACACATTGGAAAGCGCTGTTCCTTGGCTTTCTCCATTATAACTGCTGAACACAATAGCAGGAAACCAATGCTGTGTATAATTAATAGTTACAGGGCCAATAGATTGAATAACCATCACCATATTTGAATTACCAAGTGCAGCAACTTGATAGATCATGGAACCATAGTTGCCTGGCATTTCTAAACTTGCCCGGTCTTGTCCTTCATGACTATCTGCTTCATCCGTTCCCGCAAAAACAATCACCAAATCAGCACTCTTGATATCGGACATTGTCTTTTCACTTAAAAAAGCAGGACTTCTCGACGTTGTATAAGTACCGGTATTGTCAAAAATTACTTGACAGTTTGGATTATCGGTCTTCATTGCAGACGTTATGCCTTCCACAGCGCTTACTTTAAGTGAAGGATCACCCGAATACCCACCCAATGTTACATCATCTGCTAAGTTACCTACAATGACAATCTTATTTAATTTGGAAGCATCCATTGGTAACAAACGTTTGCCCATCCCAGGTACAGTATCATTCTTTAGCAAAACCAACGTATTTTCCGCTACTTCTTCAGCCATTTTCTGATGAGCAGGACTCTGAATCACATTCTTAGTAATTTTAGTATAAGAAACTTTGCTGGGAGGATCGAACTCACCGGTTCTCATTCGGATGGTGAAGACATTGGTAAGGTCGAGGTCAATCACGTCCTTACTCAAAACGCCTGTATTTATTGCGTCCTCTACATTAGGAAGAGTATTCTCATAACCTGTACAGTTGAGATCAGTTCCGGCTCTAAGGGCGTATGCCAGACCACCGGCCACTCCTGAAATAATGAGGTCACTCTTATTATTCGTCCACACTGCCTTTTCGCCTTGATGATTTGTATTCCACTCCGGCGCTGCCCAATCATGTCCTTCGGGAAAATTTGCATAAGTAGTACCTACAGCACCACAATCTGAGGTAATGTAACCATCAAAACCAAAAGTTCTCTGGGCTAGCTCATTAACAGTATATGTGTTGGCAACAGCTGGAGTCCCGTTGATTGCATTATAGGAGGTCATCAAACCTGCAACATGAGCTTTCTCAATAAGATAACGGAATGTTGCCAAATAATAATCCCTGATAGCTTCGTCAGGTGCATTCGATGAGATTCCCAAGCGATTGTTTTCGATGTTATTCAATGCAAAATGTTTGGCAGTAGCTGCTACTTTCAGATACCCGGTTTTGGATTGTCCGCTTAAAGTTTGTCCTTGAAACCCATTCACAAACGCAGCCGCCATATGTGAGGCAAGGTAAGGGTCTTCACCAAAGGCTTCATCGGTACGCCCCCAGCGGGGATCGCGGTCAATATTGACGGTTGGTGCCCAATATGTTAAATTGCCATAATTACCAATTGAATCGCTTAGATTATTCTGACCTACGTCGAATAAAGACTTATCTAGAAAACCACGAGCCTCATCTGAAATAGCTACGGTTTCACGATAGATGAGTCTGGGATCCCAGCTCATTGCTGTTGCAAAATTGACAGGAAAACTTGTTGCATGAGGGCTACCGTACGCTCCCTCCTTATTGATGCTTCCATTGTGGATGTTTCCAAACATGGCATTGACACCATGTTGCCCCTCACTCCAATAGTAATATTGACTAACACCTAATCCAGGGATTGCAGGAGCAAAATTGGTATGTAGCTGCAACACCTCTTCGCTCAGAGTCATGCGTGAGACGAGATCCGCAGCACGTTCCCTGAATGAGTAAGATGTATCTAAATAAATAGGGTTCGTACTTTTTGAAGCAACAGTCAAGTGATGTTCCAAAGAATGTTTTCTGTTTTGTGCATAGGTATTTGAAATGCATGTAACAGCAACTATTATGCAAACAATACTTAAGCGGGGGAAAAGATGTTTTTTCATTTGAATGAATTTTATGTAGTTATTGGTTAAGTTTTAAAATAGGAGGTGGAGCATTGATATTGTACAATTTGTTATTTCTGACACATCGAAAATAGTTGTCTCTTTTTGCATTTCCTCCTTCGGATTTCATTTCGGCTACACTTTCATTACATCCGAAAAAGGTTCAATATTATCAATAACGATGTAAAACGATATACATATCAACTATTTATTTTGATGGTTTTTCTTTTAATATTTTATTTGAGAAGGCAAGCACAATTTGAAATATTTGATCAGAAAGATGAATCGGGTAATGTTTCGCTCCATGTAAAGGATGTAATTCATTATAAATTCCCACTTTGGTTAAGGAATCAGACAAATCCTGACTGATATAATAAGGAACAACATCGTCATCTGTACCATGTATAATACATGTTGGAGGTGTTTGAAGCTTTATTGGAAATATATTTATCGAATGACTCTTCGAGGCCTGAATGCCATAGGGGGGTAACCCTCCCCACATATCGATACAGCCTGCAAAAAGGCCTGCGTTCTCATAGGAAACATTAACTACAAGTCCACCTCCTGCCGAATCTCCACAAATAATTATTTTTGTAGTATCAATTCCATATTCTGCATGTCTTTCTTTTATCCATTTAACAGCTTCTAATACATCTGAAATGGCATTATCTAATTCAATATGAAATGAATTGATTGGACATTTCGGCCAAAGGCGATAATTTATTGAAAAAACAACATAACCCTGATTAGCAAACATTGTTGCCATATCTGGATAGAAATTGCCCTCCCATTTTGTATATCCCTTATCACCTCCAGCAAAACCTCCACCATGAACAAGAATCATTACAGGACATTTTGTTTTATTGACTTTGGGTTGCTGATAGGTATCTAGCTTGAGTAATTGCATTTGGTGCCTATAATCCAAAACTTGCTTATATATACGATCTTTTGATACTATCAGATTTGTCGTTGTTGCTTGCGCAAACGCAAAACCTGGCAATATCAATATAAGCATACCGATGGCCCAAATTTTAGCGTTTTTCCTTTTTTCCATTTTCGCTTGTTTTAAATTTAAAACTATTAATTAATCATTTTAGATGAACAAATTTGTCTTTCATGCAGTAGATAACTTTCTCCAAATGTTTTCGTTTATTCATCAAAGAAATAGAAAGACTCTCCTCTTCAGCATATAAAATATCTATAGTTTAATGTTTACTTATTGAGTTGCATGGTGTTATTTTGTTTATAGCATATCACCAAATTTTTTATTATAAACTGCCCCCAAAAAAGCTGCCTTAATGATTGATTGTTTATCATTTAATAGCAATTACAGTTTAATATAGATTTTCTTTTTGTCCAGCAGGAAGCCTACCAACCAGCATGTCAGCATCCAGCACAAGGCAAACAACAACGAGCCGATGTAGTCGCCCGCATAGCTGAATACATAGAGGAACAACCACAAATGAAGCGGTTTTCCACCGATAAGCACCGTCCATAGAATAGTGATACCCAATTCACTCATCAGGTAGAGGATGAGCGCATTTCGACCGAATACTAAAAAGAAATACGAACCTTTGGCTTTACCGAGAAAATCCATAACATAAATAATTGCACCCAGTATAAGGCAATCCAAACCTACCGTTAACACAGCATACGAACTAGTCCAGATATTCTTGTTGATTGGAAATTCTCTATTCCAGAAGTAAGCGATGAAAAGCAGTGTGATTCCGGCCAACAATAACTTGACTAATCCATCGTAACTTTTCCCTTTTTGTTGGATAAAACGTCCCACAATATATCCTCCAATCACATTAAAGAGGGAGGGAAGGGAGCTAAGAACACCTTCGGAATCGAACGGAAATCCTCCTGCTTGTTTCAATAAGTGGTTAGCTCCAAACAACCAAGTATCAAGACGTAGCACGGCGTTTCCCTTCATGGTATATTCTGCTCCAGGATACCCAAAGAATGCCAAAATTGCCCAATAGGCTAACAGAAAAAATACGCCCAACGAAAGTGTTTTTTTATATCCCAAATAATAAACCATCAAGGCCACGATGCCATAGCATAAGGCAATTCGTTGAAGTACGCCCATAATACGTGTTTGAGAGATAGGAGATAAAATCAGATGTGATTGAGCATTTAACTTGAAAAACGGGAACCAATACATCAAGTACCCTATACCAAAGATAAACGCTGTACGTTTCAAAATTATTATTAACACTTTAGACTGTTTCATGGTCTCCCATCGTTTCATGACAAAGCTTAGCGCAGTGCCCACGGCAAATAAAAATGAGGGAAAAACCAGATCGGTTGGAGTAAAACCATTCCAGTGGGCATGTAGGAGTGGCCAAAAGGTTGTCGCCTGGTTACCAGGCGAATTCACAATAATCATAAAGCAGACTGTAAGTCCGCGAAACACATCCAAAACTGTATAGCGGGATGCAATTGCTGATGATGAAGGAAATGACATAAAAGCATAGTTTTATGAAGAATTAGAGATGAAACGGCAAATTTATTCTCCGGTTAACAACATAAGAATATGGGCTGCAGACCAGCCAAAATGATAAGCTCCCTGACCTTTTCCATTGGTGGGATTATAATTTTCTCTCAATGCTCCGTCAGTAAGCATACCTTCGGCATGGGAAGTTAATTTTTCGAACATTTTGTCGGCTTGCATTTCAAACCTGTATTTTCTTAAGCCTTCAATGGCAAAAGCTGCCTGATCGAGCCATACAGGACCCCTCCAATAGCCTGTCGGATCGAATTTGTTATTATTGGCAGAACAGGTAGGGAAAGGAAGATAAAGATTAAATTTAGTTGTGTCGCTAATAGTTTTGAGAACAGCTGCTGCTTGCTCCGCTGATGCTACTCCTGTCCATAATGGTGTCCAACCTTCCGAGCCCATAACCATTATTTTCTTCTTATTTTTGAGCCTTATATCATAATAATAATCTGTTTCTTTATCAAACATTAGTTGATTTATTTTCCATTTAATTTTAGTTGCATCGTCAAGAAATTTTGATGAATCGTTGTTTTTTAATACATTGGAAATTTTAGCCAGCAACGTTTTTTCCAAATACAAAAATGAGTTTAAATCGACAGATTCCTGATTGAGTGACCAAGCGTTATCGGCATTTTTTACCATGGTTGCTCCATCAAACCTCACAGCATTATCCATCCCGCTTTCCCATTTGGCAGCCTGAGTTGATCCATCGGTCGACCCAAATTCGCAAAGCATATTTTTATCGTGATCGCGATATTTATACCACCATTTGTTATATTTTACCATTTTGGGGTATATTTCCTTTAAAAATGCAGTATCCTTCGTCCTTAAAAATATATTCCAAACAGCCCAAACTGATAAAGGAGGCTTAGTGTTGCGATTATTATTCCTCGATTTATCGGAAAATATACAATCAGGAATCATCCCGGCTTTATCCTGATAATCGTACATTGAGCGAATACTCGATTTTGCAAGTTCGGGTGCAAAAATAGCGCATGCAGAAGCTTGTTTCCAGCTATCCCATGCCCAAAAACCGTCGAAAGTGGTTATAGAGGGCATAATACCATCGTGCTTGAGATCCCCGGCTGCACAACGCCAGTTAGAAACAAGCACCATTATTGATTTTACTGCTAATCGACGATATTTTTCATTTTGCATCCATTTTGTATTTGACGATAATGCATCATTAATGTATGTATCCCATCTATTGGTATTAGAGATAAACGCATCTGAAATATTAACAGGGTCAGGTGTTGGAGTTTTATTCTTATCAAATAAATATACATTGCGTATATAAAAATCCTTTTGCTCTTTAGGCTCAATTCTTATGGCATTTACAGTCTCGGTAATATATTGCTTTTTATCGGCAGCAACATTTAAAATAAATTGTTTTGGACCTAGCCATTCGGCAAAAAATAGACTTTTCTGATCTGAAAATTTAAGTTCAAGCTTATTACCAGAGGGGGTTAACGATGCTTTTAGTCCATTTAATAATTTTCCTAACCACTCAAGTTTAATATTCTTAGCTGTTGTTGAGGTATTGATGATTGATGTTTTTATTAAAACAGAACAGTTATCAGTATAAATTAGTTGAAGCTTCAGAAAAAAATTGTCGAAAGTATATTCTTGTTCGGCCAAACCTGGATAATAATTAAAAGTAGCTTTTAGAGCTTTTGAAGGATCGTATACTTTGCCATCGGATACAATTACTACTTTAGCAAAGTTTTTTGAAGGCATCAGAGGTACAAGTACCCTTTGCACTCCATTTGGCAATAAAGCTCTACCTAGGTTTATAAAATATGGACCATTAAAACTCCCATATTCGCTTGAATCTACAGGTTGAGAGTATATTTGCCATGCGCCCAAATCGGAAATAAAAGTAGGTGCATTATCGTTTGTGAAAAAAGACGAAAATTGTAAGTTTACTAAGTTCTTAAATTCTTCGCGACAATAAGAAACGTCCTTTTTAGGATTAGCGCAGCATAATATATCAATAGATAAATATACGGTTAATATAATAATGGTTTTATATTTCATTTTATTATTTTTGTGTTGTATTTTTGAAACAAAGAATAAGCCTCTTCTATCGGATTATTGAAAGGTTTGGTACTTGCTGTCCAAGGTGTCTTGATCCAGTTTTCTTCCCAAGCAGCTAAATCAAATACACTGTTTTCCTTCTTTGCTTCGTAAAAAAGTTTCCACCTAGGAATATAATAGTCAGCAATTAACCCACTCCATGTTCTGGCTGAATAATCATCCAAAACAGAAACGCCTTTTCCCCAGGTGGTTATTAGACGTTTGGCATCCATTTCGTAATAATCTTTTTCCTGTCGGGAACGGCCAAATTTTCTGGCATAATCAATCCAGTTTTGTAATTTATAATTTGGATGTGAGGCCAGAAGTCGGTCAGTATTCGTTAAGAGTTCAAGTCCCTCATCTAGTAATTGGTAATCTTTACATTTTGATTCTTCCCTGAAACGCATCAGAAATTCATCAGCTTTTAATTCAAGAAATTGTGAAACAAGCTCTATAGCATCGTATGAATAGAGGGAATTATTAGTAAATTCATCTTTACATTTTAGAAAAGCTTCCACTCCTTTTCTAAAGTCGTCTGATGAATTAACATCTGATTTAAAATCGAAAGGCAGTGATTTATAATCTATGTTTGGACGAAGTTGATACCTGAATCTGGGATGATCTGTAAAACTTCCATAGCATGATTTGAGTAAATAATGAAATGCATCTTTCATGCTATTAGGGAAAGCACCATAGCGCTGTTCGCAATATTTTGGAATCCATTGGTTAAGGTCAATTACTTTGTCTGACCAGCCCATATCTGAAAGCAACTCGTAAATAATTTCATTGTTTTCAATACCTTCAGGTGCAAACCCAAATCCCACAAGATTTTTTTTGTTTTTGTATTTTAGAGCCTCGATAGACATCGAAGCATATAAATCCAAGCGTCCGTTTAGAGGAATTTTACCACCCATGTTTGGAATAAATGAATATATCCATTTCTTTCCAAAAAAACCAGTATACATTTCCCAAGAAGGAGCTATTTTCCACCACAAGCGATTATATTCATTTGCCATATCCAAAATTAACAATTTATCATCTGGCACCCCGGATATCAATGCACTTAAGCGTTGTGGTGTCCAAAAAAGTTTTCCTTCGCTGTCTTTTTGAAAAGGGAAAGTCCATCCCTGCATCACCCAAATAGCCTCAGGATCAGCATTGTGTATCCCAAGGTAAACTGATTTGCCATAACTCGCAAGTTCTTTTGTCGCCTGAGTACTATCAGCCGATAGGGGCACACTCATTTCATTAAAACTATCCGCTAAATAAAATTTGTTCTTCCCGAATTCCTTTTCCCATTCTTCAATATAAAGTTTCCCGATTTTTTCAAAAAGATCACTGGTCGGAGCTAAAATATGACCCGAGTATTGCTTTGAGAATCCTGCACCAAAAGCGATATCGCGTATATTTTGATTTGGGTATAATCTTTTTAACCCTTCAGGTACAAATCCTGCAAATGCAGGTACAATTGGGTGCATCCCTAGTTCTTTAAGTCTAGTTAAAATTTTATGAGTAAGTTTTAGTTGATTTGTAAAGTAATCTTTGGAATTAATTTCATATTTGGGCCTATCCCACCCGGTTATATTCCCCATTCTGTTCCACGGTAAAAAAGCCGGACCTGTAAAATAGGTGTCAATTTCCTCATCAGTTAGCCCCAATTTTTTAAACACCCTATAAAGAATAGCTTCGTGAGCTCCGCCAAGTAATGGCATATTTAAGCCATGAAGTGCCATCCAGTCAATCTCCTTTTCCCAACGGTTCCAATCCCAGTAGACTGTAGTATAACCATGTGTAACTACATTCATATAATACCGATATTGATAAGGTGACGTTACGCAATTTGAATAATTGGGCAAGGTGTCAGGGATGTTAATTCTGTTACCTGACCAACTTACTATTGAATTACAGGCATTACCTAAATAATCGTAAGAGCCTCGGCATAAGGCAACCGAACTATTGCCAGTAACAAGTATCTTTCCGTCCCTGCATGTTACCGAATAAGAATCGTTTGTTCCCAAAGTTTTATCAATTTTAAACTCAAACAGATCAGCCTTTTTTATGCCAATAGTACGAATTAAAACATCTTTAGCAGCTTTTATTTCGTGCTTAGGTAGTGAAGCACAACCTACAATAATAAATAAAATTCCGATTGAAAATAGTTTATACATTACAAATCTTTTCATGACTGCTTTTATTAATGGGCTTATTGAATCCTTATTTTTTGGATTAAAATCAAGTTTTTATTTTTTACTAAAGAAAATATTGTAGGTATCGCAACATCTGTGATAACAGTTGATGAAACAAATATTCTCCGATTTTTACTTCAAAGTATTATAATTCTATTCTATTTCTCATTTGTAAATCTGATAGATAATCCATTTGTTTTATCTTTAAGAATTTCAAGCAACATTGGAATTCAGTAACAACAAACTGATACGTCCGAGTTTTATTATAGTTAATACATTGTTACTAGGTCATTGTATGTTAATGCATCACATATAATTCATAAAATATTCGTATTATGATTGAATAGATCAGGATTTCTCCTTATAGAGATCGTTAGGATTTACGTTGGCCACTTCGTACAAAAATGTTCCAATCTTTTCAGTTATTAGTTTGAAGAAAACTTTCCCTTTTTCGGCCGTCGCAAGGGCAGGATTTCCTATTCCGGTATCTTTTGTTACTTTAATCCATTGGCGCTCTGCCCATGCCCATCCTTCATTAAGCGCAGCAATACTAAAAACAGCTGCTTTACCATCGCCGGCTTCAGATAAAGGTAGAACAAACTCCGGAGCTAAATACAGCATCAGACTAGTTTCAATCTCTCCGCCATGGTCACCTAAATCCTCAAAGTAGTACTCAGTGCTTGGTATCTTGAACCAATGGCACTGACTAATAAACATTTTTGGAAATTGCAGATTCAACTCTCTAATGATCTGCTTAAAATCGTTCCCGCCATGCGAATTCAGAATTACAAGTTTATAAATTTTCTGACGATCAAGAACCGTTATCAGATCTTTTAGAATTATCAACTGAGTTCCTTGATTGAGGTTCATATCCAATTTCACATCCGATTGTCCGGTATTTACTCCGAAAGGAACTACGGGTAGGACAATCACTTTGCCTCCTCTACTATAGGCTATTCGTGCCGCTTCGGCAGAGATACGGTCGGCTAAAATGTTATCGGTAGCGTAAGGAAGATGATAATTATGGGCTTCAGTGGCGCCCCATGGTAATACAGCAACCTGAATATCAGTTTGTTTTACTGTCTTCCAATTTGTTTCTGAAAGAATATATGATCGCATAATATACTTTGGTTAAGAAATAAAATAAATATATTTTAATAAAGATAATAGCCTTACATTACAAATTTCTTCATAATTGCTTTGATTAATAGCTTATTAAATCTTATTTTTATCGAAGGTAGATATTACTGGCATGCCATCGGCAATAACAAAGATTGATGAAATAAATTTTCTCCAGATCATTTCTCCAGATTTATGTTTTATTGATCATTTGTAATTTTTACAGGTACACCCTGAGGCATATCCATTATCACATGCCCATTAATTATCTCGCAAGACAATACATTACCTTCACCTTCGCTGGTTAAAGTTACTGCATGCAATTTTTTGCTTTTACTGAATAACGGCGGAACCGGATAATCGAATTTCCCTCCATTTTTGGAATAGGCAAGATAGGTTCCTTTATTAAACCCAGGTACAAAAGTTGTCCAATCTTTTCCAATAAGTTGTCCATCACAGATTACTTCATAAGTTGTATCCTTAAAATTTACTTTTATGTAGCTTTGATCATCATAGCTAATTTCCATTTTTCCCCCATCCTTTTCAAACCTTACCATCTTCTTATCATAAAACATTTCCACTGGAATTTCTTGAATATAGATGGCCATAATGTCTTTGTCCGTAAATGCAATATCCTCGCTTGGATAGTATTCTTTACCCATGATCAGGTTCCATAAAATTTCCTTTTCAGTAGTTCCAGAACCGCAATATCCAATAGTACCATGATATACAAAAGGCACTAAAGGAATATATTGGTCTCCTTTAAATAATACTGAATACCTGTCTTCTTTAGGCCATAATGCAAAGCCAATATGTCCAACAAAGGGCTGCGTTAGGGTTTCACTGGTAATATCAATGCCATATTTATTAAATTCATCAATAATTTTCAGTTCGCCTTTCTTGTATGATTTATCCGCCGAGGCAGAAAATTTGGGATCAAAATCGTAACGCAATACCTCAGATGATAACACATCCAAATGATATGATGTATTCAATCCATATAATTCTACTGTTTTCTTGACCCGTTCCTGCATCAGACCTAACATAGCATATTTGTATGGACTAATTATATATGAAAGACCAGCTGACCAGAACCAACCTTTCCATGGGGTTCCTTCATCATCCAGAGAAACAATCCGTTTATCATAATATTTTGTAAGTTCCATATCATCATAATTATCATGTAACCCAACTATTGCATTATATTTCTTGCCATCAGCTATACATTTTTTTAATTCCTCAACAGTTCCGACACGCTGATCTGTATTGTAGACAAAAGGATAACTATTATCAAATCCACCTTCTTGGAATCCACCTATATAAACAATCTGTGGCATACTATCTAGTATATTTGATGTTTTTCTAATCATATCTTCAATTTCTTTGAATTTTATCACAGAACTCAAACGCTTCACTCCATAAGGTGAATCTTCCTTTATAAATCCGGTAGGAGGTTCCGGTCCGGATGTGGCAAGAATTTTATAAAGAAGTTTATTCCTATACAACTCACTATATTTTCCCTTCACCAAGTTACGCCTCAGATATTTTGCTATGGTTTGCCATCCTGGTTCTCCCCAGCTTCTGTCCAATAATTCGATTATAATCTTATGATCGTTTTCAACAGGAATGGATTTCACTTTCCCCTTACCCTGAACCCTGTTTATCAATATCATGCCCAAATTAGCTGTGCGGACTTTATCATTTTCTTGCACTGCTTCTATCAGTTTATCATCTAAACAAGTAGATTCCATCACTAACTGCGTTTCCCCTTTTATTAAGGCCGCAGCATTGCGCGTATCGTAATTAAATATATAACCTTCTGGTTTTGCATCTTTTAATGATACAAGTCTGCCACCTCCAAAAAAACTAACCATGCTAGCATCATCTCCACTAAGGCTTAGCAATGATGGAAGCTTTACTTCCAATAGCTCAAATCCTTTCTGTTCTTTGACTTCAGATAATGAAATCTGCAATTGGCGACCTACAGATTCAAACTTCATATTAAATTCAGCTAACTTCTGATTCTTTCTTCGAACAACTCCATGATAAATGACACCCTTATTTTGAATTTTGGTGATATCATATTTTATTTTCATATCAGGCTCAGTACTGTAAATTAAGCGGTCAGTAGCATATTCACGAATGATTACTGTAGGAGGCATATCGGAAGAGGATCTGTTATTCTCAACTTTTCCAATGTCACATATAATTGGCACATTTTTCATAAGTTTTATCGCCAGGTCATCGCCAAATGTAATAAGAGATGATTTGTCAACAGGTTTCATAATTGCAAGCGGCTTCATATCATTCAGTACAATTATCCATGGTTTCCGCTCTCTATCCATTGTTGGAGTACCCCATCCCCATCCCACATCAATTTGTCCAACCTTCACCTGCTTAACTATTTTCCCATCTTTTACAATGATATCGACAGGCAAATGATTATCATCGCATAATCCCACTACAATATTGTAACTTCCTCCCCAACCGAAATTCAAATTGCATCTGATTGTTGTTTTCCATACTTCTCCACATTTCCATTGATTTGTTGAAGGGAACGGCTCCCAATATATACGATGATCTTTCGGCATAAGTTCTGGAATTCTTTGATGTCCTAATGACAATTCAAGAAACCCTCCCAAAGGTTTTCTTGAAGGCTCGGTTCCTTCATTTTGCCAAACGCAGGTAAGCCAGAGCGTTTCGTCAGGTTGAAATAAATCATAATTTGCCTCTACCTTCACCAACATAGGTTTAAATGCCAGATCGGATTTGCAATTTATAATCGGAGATTCTTCTCCAGCTGTTAAATTCATGCAGTACATGAATACAATAAAACCAAGGAAGATTGGAAGTCTAATTTTCATTTTATTTATATATTTATTGTAATTAAACTATGGATATGACTAATATTTTTTATATTTCCGGTTTTTTTGTTTCTAACCATTTCCTTTGTATGGAATCAAACCTCAACCAAAGTTCCTTTTTACCATTTAAAACCACCTCTTTTTTCACTTTATATGTATTTGCATTAGTAACGAATTCTATTTTGTGTTTTGCATCTCCACCCGTAATTTTCACATATTGATTGTTAGAATAATTTGAGGTATCCATTTTAACAATTAACATGTCTTCTGTTGTACTCACAACGACATCTTCATACTTTGGAGATATTATTGGTATATTTTTATTTAGATTTAAATTACAATTCATAGTATCACAGGTATTTATGTACTTATTTCGAGCAAAAAACGGACGAGTTCCTAATACCTTACCAATTTGTTCGGGAGGGGCACAGTCATTAAAAATATTATCATAAATCTCTATATTGGACATTTGACAATTATTTAACGATTTATTCCACCAAGAACGTGACTCTCCATAAATAACTGAATGTGTCGCACAAGGAGAAGATGGATTTTTACCAGAAAAAATATTGTTATGAATTTTCAAGTTCTCAACAACCATGGGTTTCCCGTCCCACGAACCTTCAAAAGAAATAAAATCACCTGATTTTTCTACTATATTATTGGCAAACGTTATGTCTTTAACCAAGTGGTCATCTTTTAAATGATCTTCATCACCGCCCCATTGAAAATCAATGATATCGCCTTCGCGTTTTGTGTAATCACCACCACAATTAATTATTTTATTATCAGTGATGGTTACATGCCCCGCTATGCCGCCTGTAAATATAAATAATCCCTTGGGGTCATCTGAAAATGTATTATGGCTAAAGGTAATGGACCACGGGGTGTTATCTCCCTGGGCAATTGCGATACCCTGAGCTCCAATGGCATTTTTAAAAACACAATTTCTAAATGAACATTTGTTGCCCGGATAATTCATCTGATTACTTCTTGCACATAACTCAATCCAGAAACGTGTGGGTCCACAAAATTCTGTACTATCCACTAGAAGTACCCCACCATAAAGATTAAAGTCTGAAGCGTTTGTATCACCCATTTTACAGCCTTTTACAACAACTCTCCCCGACCTCAGTCCTCCTGCATAAAGAATTTCTCCTCGGTAACTGTGAACGTATAAATTCTTAAGTGTAATGCTATCGACCACATTATCATTACAGAGATTTATCCCATGATGTGTTATATCCCACCCATTTTGACCTGAGGTCTCAGGTGGGGTCCAAACATAATTACCTGTCCAGCCTGCACCACCATCAAGTTCAAAATCCTCCAAGGTAATGTTTTTACGAGGTGCATATATATCCTGGGTACCATGAATGGTAATTCCAGAAGCTCTCGCATTTTTTGTTGTATCCCATTTATTACGAGTGCATATCCTTGTTTTTGTCATTCCGGCACCCTGGAGAATAATGTTGTCATAATTGATATTTAAGCAACTTCCTCCTGCTTCTGCTGTTATGCAGTATATGCCCGCAGGTATAAAAACAGTACCTCCTCCATGTATTCCAACGTTGTCTAGCACCATTTGAATAGTAGATGTATTTATATGTTTTAATGAGTCAGAAATGATAGACCCTTCAAATAATAATCCAAATTCCTTTGCATTATACACCCCTCCTTTTACAAAATGTCCTTTAAATAAAGGATTTGCACATTGTGGATTGAAATTGCTGGCATGTAGTGATATAATTGAACTTGTGAGTAATAACAGACATAGCTTTGATATATTCAAAATATTTCGTATTAGTTGTCTATCAAAAGCGATAGATTTATCAAATGTTTTTTTCATTCTTTTGTGCAGATTTTATTATTAACACTTATATATTTAAATCAAAGTTTTGAACCGAAAATAAGTTTACGTTACGAGTAAAGATCATTACCCAGTTACAATAATTACTTTTAGGTGTCAATTTTAAATATTTAAGCGTATTTACAGGTTGGTTTATTTAATTATTAATATACAATTGGTTTTTTGATAAATTATTTAGGTATTTGTCCATACCAAAGCATTGAAATTACTGCAGCCTTTGAAGGAACTACTCAATATGATCTATTCTAAGTATATTAAATTAGAAAAAAAACTATTATAAAGGTACAAAATGCTTGATCAAACATTTTGTACCCTTAATTAAAAACAACTAAGTTATTTTTCAATATAGTTGTATGCTATCGAAACAATGCTTATTCTGAAAACCCTTTAGGATAAGCTGCATTCACGTTTACCTCATCTTGAGGAATTTTGAAATACAAGGTTGAATATGGGGGATTCACTATAGCTCCCTGTGATCCGTCAGCGGGTCGGTCTCCTAATCCTATAGGAAGTCTTAAACTCATTAGATATCTGAGTCTGTCTCCCATTTCATCACCCATTTCCCGTATTCTTTCAATGTTTATTTGATCTGCCCAGTCAGCCAGTGATGAAAAATCTGCCATATGAATAGAAGGTAGCCCTGCTCTATTACGTACGGTATTCAAATCAGCTTCTCCATAGTCACCTATTTTTTGCTCACACTCAATTGCAGCACGGGTAAGGTAAAATTCAGCAGAACGGTATAATGGAATGTTAGTATTATCACACGCTGCTCCTCTGTAATATTTATCAAGCCAAATTTGTGGCCATATTATCCCGGGGAATTGAGTTTGATAATGATTTTCGTAATATACTTGATCCATCGTATCAGGTTTGGGAATATAGCCTTCTAATCGAATATAAGTATTATTATAACGTTTATCAATTTTAGCAATTGGGCCAACGGAATAATCATTTGGAGGATCAACCATCCAACCTGTCTCTTTCATAAAATAATTACTCATATAAAACATATCCCAGGAACATTGGTTCCAATCGACACCCCTGCCTCCGTTTATAATTCCCCAAGGCATAGTTTTCGAACATATTGTACATTCCCATTCACCCGATCCAAGTGCTAAATTAGGCAAATATTCCATGATCACTTCTGATGCAGGAGCCTCACCAGGTGCTTTATCATAAGGAGCCATCACATCACTTTGCAATGGATAAAGTCCCGAGTTTAAAATTGTATCACATTCGGCTTTAGCATCGAGGTGTTTCCCTACCAAAAAATCTACTCGACATAGTTCAGCACAAATGCCATAATAATTTGCCCTCCCGTCTACATTATATGATTTGGGCATCAGAGTTTTTGCAGTTGTCAGGTCAGAGATTATCAAGCTGTCAATCTCCTCACTCGATCCAAGTTGAGTATTTCTTAGTTGGACAGGATTGCCGGTAAATACGGGCTTGTAAGGTAAAAGTTTCAGCGAATTATTGGGATCAGCAGGATTATCAGGATTATAGGGAGGACAAAACTGCGTAACGAGGTAAAAATAAGCACGTGCCCTATTGAATAACAATTCTGCTTTAATCCGTCTTATAGTGTCATTATTTGCTGTCACACCGGGGAAAATTTCTCCATTACCAGCTTTGTCGATAACATTTAAGCCATCATTGCAAGCAGTAATCATTTGATACATGCTTACAAATACGACATATTGCCTCCCTCCACTGGCAGACCCATTTACAACTTCTATCGATTGAAAAGTACGATCTCGCCAAATATCCCAAGGAATAGATGGAGGCGGAACAGTAGGAGCAACAGCACCCAAGTCGCCTGCATCCATACTCATTTCTACGGAAACGCCCAATGCATCAGCCCATCCGCTATTTACATCTACTAAATAACTATAAGGAGCAATAGCTGCTTCTTCAAATGATTGCAGATTGGTATAAGGATAAACAGGGGGTTGCGATGGGCTAAGGAAGTCCGCTCTATTGCAGCCAGTAAAAGACATTAAGACTGCAAAAATAATTATTGTATATTTAATTGATTGTTTCATATTTTGCTTATTATTTCAAGTTAGACTAAAAATCAATTGAGAGACTGAAGGACAACGTTCTGGTTGGCGGCAAACCATACCAAGCAACATTCCCTTCCAGATTGCTCGGAATGCTCATTTCAGGATCAATTGCTTTTGGAGATTTTGAGAAAGTTAAGAAATTATTGATGGTGCCAGAAAGCCTCAAATTTTTTATTCCAATTTTTGAATCCAGTGCTTTTGGCAGGGTATAACCCAAGGTAATATACTTTATTTTCAAATAAGTGCCGTTGACCAGGTCCTCTGTTGTCATACCACCTAAACTACCAGAACCACTATATTCTGGAACCAGTGTATTACTCAATGAACCGGCACTGTTATAATAATTTCCACCTCCAAAAATTAATTCAGGATACTTTGCAATATCTCCAGGTTTTTTCCAAGAGTTTGTGATAATATCAGAATTAAGCCTCGTATAGCCAAAACCCACTTCTCTTCCTTCCCATGCTGCATAATTCAAAAAATAGAATGAGCCTGCATAAGATAACATAAAACTAAAATCAAGATTCTTATACCTGAAATTATTGGTAAAACCCCCATACCAATCGGGCATGCTTGATTTTCCTGTTTGAATCATTCTATTTGCCGTTCCAGTCTCAGAATTAAGTGGAATAAGTTCCCCTGTTTTCACAGTATTACCCGTTTCAGCATACACAGTTTGATTTATTGCGTAAATCATAGGAATTCCTTTTTGTGGATCGATACCAGCATATTCAGGTATATAAAATTCAGCCAGTTTTCCACCTTTTCTCGTTATGGTAGGACTATTAGTCCCTTGTATTCCAGCGCCATTATTATCAAGGTCAGGATATAAAGAATTAACTTCATTCTTATTATTCGTAAAGTTAAAAGACAAATTCCATGAGAAATCAGTAGTTCGAATTGGTACATAATTAATATTCAATTCAATACCTTTATTACTCATATCACCTATGTTCTGCCAAATTGAATTATTGCCAAAAATACCGGCTGATAAGGGGAGTGGAACCTGAAGCAATAAATTGTTTACATTTTTATCATAATAAGCAAGAGAACCATTAATTTTGTTTTCTAAAAATCCAAAATCGAAACCAATATCTGTGTTTATGGATGTTTCCCAAGAAGCATCTGGATTCCCAATGTTATTTATGTAGGTGTATGGTAAATTCATATATGATAATGCAATGTTATAGGTATTCATATATGCGTAACTCGGCATAGACGCATTGCCTGTCGTTCCATAGCTACCTCTTAATTTTAATAAATTCATCCAATTAATTGAATTCTTAAAAAAAGATTCATCAGAAACAATCCATCCAGCTCCCACAGAAGCAAATGTGGCACTTTGTTTATCAGGACTGAATGCTGATGTAGCATCACGGCGTACACTGGCTTCCAACATATAACGTTCTTTAAACCTGTAATCTAAACGTCCTAGTGTGGAAATACTCGCGCTCTCATCTGACAAACCGGCACCCGCACTTAATATAGTTCCAGGGGTGGTGCCAACTTCGTGGTAAGTGGTAGTCAGATTTTGAGCATTAACATCAATATAATTTGACACTCCTTTCTGAATTTCTTCAAGCAATACAGCGCTAAAACTATGATTACCAAAAGTTCGGTCATAATTTAAACCGAAATCACCCAATTCACTTTGACCAATAGTATAGCTTGCATTTGCTAAAGAAACTGGTTTGCCATTTGGGCCACCATTCATTATTGATGAAGACCAATTGTTAGTTCCACCTATTGAATAATCATAATCTAAAGTTGTTCTAATTGATAAACCTTGAACATATGGAATATCATATTCTCCATATAAGTCCGTACTTAACCTGGAACTGGTAGTATAGTCATCTACATAATTATGAATCCCATGTGCCAATGGATTTGCACCAGGCATCCAATAACCGGTTGGATCTGTTGGATCATAAAGAGGCATAAATGGCAACCAGCGGTCATCCGTTATGGTGGTACCAGCAGTGTTTTTGATGTATGCCGCTGTTGAATTAACTCGGATTTTTAGATTTTTCAAGGGTGCAAAGTTTAATCCAAATCTTGAGATCAGTTTATCCCCAAATGCACCTTCTACATCACCATTAGTATACCGGTAGTTTAATGAAAAAAATAAACCTTCTTTCCCATTATCAAAACTTTTAGAGGTGGAGAGGTTTGCTTCTTTATATGACCCATTTCTTTCCACTGCTTTTAATGCATCAGTGTTAATATTATTACTAGCTATGTAAGCCCTGGTGAAATAGTCGAAATTACTTGCTTTCCCATTTGCATCGGTAAGAAACAAAACATTATAGGTAAATGCGTCCTTTGGATCGTAAGGTACATTTGGAACAGTGGGATCATATTTATGAGAGTTTTGAATTGCTAAATCCATAGCTGCAAGCTGAGTAGTAGTATTAGCTGTTCCAAATCCATCAGTAACATATTCATCAATACCTGTATTAACTTGAACGTTAAAAGAATTACTGCCTGTATCGCCTGATTTGGTTGTAATGATGATTACACCGTTAGAAGCTCTGGATCCATAAATAGATGTAGCTGCCGCATCTTTTAGTATATCAATTGATTTAATATCACTTGGATTTAAGAGGTCACCAATATTTCCGCTAATAACCCCATCAATAACATACAAAGGCTCAGTTGAATTGGAAATGGAATTCATACCACGAATTCTGATACCGTCATCGGTCACATAAACACCAGAAGCTTTACCTTGAAGTAGTTCATTAAAATCAGTATAAGCCGGATCAACCATAAGGTCTTTACTGTTAATAGAAGCTATAGAACCAACAATATCTCTTTTTTTTGCTGTCCCATACCCTACTACCACCACCTCATTCAAGCTGGTATTTGATTCGCTTAGCGCTACATTGATAACATCTTTATTCCCAATACTTACTTCTTGGCTTTGCATCCCCACAAACGAAAAAACCAACGTTTCATCGGGAGAAACTTTTGGGAAAGAATAGTTCCCATCTACATTTGTTATTGTTCCAGTAGCTGTACCTTTAACCACAATTGTTACCCCGGGTAAGGCTTGTCCTTTGTCGTCTGTTACTTTACCGATTAGTTGCCGCATTTCTTCTGTTTGGGGAGAATTGGTTTCTTGTTTTGGTTCAGCAACTCTGGATGCTTTCGAGATCACGATATGATCACCGGATAGTTGATAACGAACATCTTGCCCTTTTAAGATAGCTTTCAATGCATCTTCCACTGTTTTTGATTTCAGATTGACTGAAATCACCTTTTGCATATCTACATCGTTGGCATTGATCCAATACGAGAGACCACTTTGTGCTTTCAATGCTTCTAAGGCAGTTTTCACTGTTACATTTTTAAGTGAAAGCGTTACCTTTTTCTGTTGGCTGAAAGCGGCTGTTGCCATAAAAAGAACCAACAAAAACATTAGATACTTGATCTTGTTCATACGTAAATAGTTTATTTTAATGGTCATGTGGAACTCGTCCCGGACATCGGAACTCGTTTCATAGATAAATCATTAAATGAATGAAAAGCTAATAAGATAAATGATCTACAACTCGTTCATTATGAACGGTCAAGAGATTAGTTTCTGTAAGAATAATTCGAACAGAAAAGGTCATAAGCTGATGTTGATCTAAAATTCGGAAAGTTGTTGTACCTTTGTAGAAGAATTAGATAAACACGAACGCGAAACGTTTTGTCTGAGATGGAACCGAGATATGCTGCAACATGTTTCGGTTTCTTTTTTTGGGAAGGTTTAAGTGCTGTTCATAGGCTCATGTATAAGGTTAAAGGTTCATCTTAATTTACTGAGTATACACTCAGATGTATTTAATGTGTTTGGTTGCTATCTGCTTAGATGATTTCTGTTATTCTGTTTGCTCAGCTAATCTGACATTCTTTCCTTCAATCAATCGTAAATTGAAAATTGTCAAATGGTAAATCCTTTCTTAACTTTTTAACTTCTTCGCTGATTCAGATTACTACTGACTACTAATATACATTTATATGATTTTCGTTCATCGTATAGTGGAATTCATTATTGGAAGTCATGATGTTGAGAATTTCCTGAATGGATTGTGCATTACTGAAATCACCGTAAAAACGCAAATAATTTAGATTAGGATCTTTTACGTCAATGGTTACGTTGTAGTCACGCTCCAAACGACGCACAATTTGCCCAAAAAGTTCTTCGTCAAAAACAATCTTTCCTTTTGTCCATGCTGCAGCTTCACATGCATCCACTTGTTGCACTATTATATTTTGATGTGTCTTGTCCACGATAGCAAGTTGATTAGGGATGAGTTTCAAGCTTTTGTTAGGTTGATAGATGGTTGTCAGCTGGATGGATCCACGCAACAACGTCACATCAAGCTGCTTATCCTCCGGATAGGCTTTCACATCAAATTTTGTCCCTAATACTTTCACTGATGCTTGATTTGCATTTACTGTGAAGGGCATGGCAGGATTGTGGGCTATCTCAAAATAACCTTCCCCTACCAATGCCACTTGACGACTTTTTTGCCCAAAGTTCTGTCCATAGCGTAAAGTGCTGCCTGAATTCAGCCACACCACACTATTATCCGGTAAAACAACCCTCGTTTTTGCCCCGTAAGGGACATAGATGGCGTATTGTTTTGTATTATGTTGAATGATCTCATTATTGATCGCCAAAAAACTTAGCCCGCCAAGTATAAATACTGCGATCACGGCGGCTGCCCAATAAAATGGTGAGGAAAGTTGTCGGTGAAGCTTTTCCCCTTTAAGTTGGTGTTGAAAAGAAATACGCACTTTAAAGCGTCGATAAGCAGCCTCACTATCGAAAGCATCTTTGTCTTGTGTAGCAAGCGTTTTCCATAGATCTTGCATTTCAACGAAATAACGACGATTCTCATCGGTCTGAGAAAGCCACGCGTGAAGCTCTTCTCTCTCGTTCGATGGTAATTGATGACTTAAGTAATTAACAATTAAATCGTCAATCCGTTCGTTGTTGTGAAAATTTTGATCCATAGTGATGTTGTTATTAAGATAGACAAGTGAAAAGAGAGGTAGGGTAGTGGCAAAGTGTTAAAAGTGGCAGGGATTTTCAACTTTAACATTTCGTTCTTATCTTCAGTCTCAATGATTAAATAGAGAGATAAGGACAGCGATCAAAACGGGTAAATATTCCTTGAGTTGCTTACGCAACGCAGCAAGAGCATTTTTGATGTGATAACGTACGGTATTGGTAGATATTCCTAATCGTTCGGCAATGGCTTCGTATGAAAGTTGCTCGTTACGGCTTAGGGTAAAAACGGTACGGCATTCGTCGGGAAGCTGTGCCACATACAACGCAATCTTTTCTTCCAATTCTTTTTCGATCAACGTTCCTAAAGGAGTTTCCTCCGCAGTGGAGTATGCGGTGGAAGCAATCTCATCCGAAAGCGTGGTTTCGCGGGTAACGTGGGCTTCTTGCAAATAGTTGAGAGCGCGGCGGCGGATAGCAGTGAAGAGGTATGCACGAAGCGACGTATGTATATCGAGGGAATCATGTTGCTGCCATAAATAAAAAATCAAGTCTCCGACTAAATTCTCAGCAATAAACGAATCCTCCACATAGAAGTTGGCTACACGACATAAGGAATTGTAGTAATGATCGAATAGATAACGATATGCATTGTCGTTCCCCGCTCTGAGTTGAGACAGGATGTTTTCTTCTTGTTCGTTCATGGTATCGTTGAGTTAAAAACTACAACCGAATAATGCCACAAAGATAGTATGTTTTTGCATACAATCATCTCCGGATTCAAGATACAAAATGCTGTAGTTAAAACCTTCAAAAACGATTAATTGATTACGCTCATTGTTTTGATAATGACTTTTGCAGCAAAAATTGTACATTTGCAGTTGATTTTATGAGAGGACTCAATTCATTATCATACACAAACACAGCAAGGTTTAATGGCGCCGTGACGTGAACAAACGGCAAACTCCATAACAACCACAACAGAAACTTTTGCAATGAACATTTCATACAACTGGCTCAAAGAGTATATTGACACTGATTTAACTCCCGAAGGTTTAGGGAAGGCATTGACATCTATTGGCTTAGAAACCGGCAGTATTGAACAAATTCAACCTGTCAAAGGTGGTTTGGAAGGTTTGGTAATTGGCAAAGTGCTTACTTGCATCAATCACCCTAACTCTGACCATTTACACCTGACCACGGTTGATGTGGGTGCAGGCGAACCTCTTAAAATTGTTTGTGGTGCTGCTAACGTGGCTGCAGAACAAAAAGTTGTAGTAGCTACCATTGGGACTACGCTCTATATGGACGATAAGCCTCTTACGATTAAACGTTCAAAAATACGTGGTGAAGAGTCGTTCGGGATGATTTGCGCCGAAGATGAGATTGGTATTGGAACGAGTCACAATGGAATCATTGTATTACCTGACGATGTCACCGTTGGTATGTTGGCGAAAGATTACTATCCGATAGAAAATGACTATGTCTTAGAAGTTGATCTGACTCCTAATCGTATCGATGCCGCATCGCATTACGGTGTTGCCCGCGATTTGTATGCTTACCTCTCGTTGCATCAACCACCTGTAAAGCTTCTCAAACCTTCTGTAGATGCCTTTTCGGTGGATAATCATGCGCTTCCTATTGATGTAACAGTAGAAAATGAAGAAGCGTGCCCACGTTATTCCGGAATCACGCTTACAGGTATCTCCATTGCACCATCACCCGATTGGATGCAAACGCGTTTAAAAAACATCGGTATTCGTCCTATTAATAACGTGGTTGATATTACCAATTTTTTATTGCACGAAACAGGGCAACCTCTTCATGCCTTTGATGCTGATAAAATAGCAGGTCAGCATATTTATGTCAAAACATTGCCCGAAGAAACCCGGTTCATCACTTTGGATGGTGTTGATCGTAAATTGGGAAAAGACGATTTGATGATTTGCGATGTTAACGGAGGCATGTGCATAGGCGGTGTTTTTGGTGGAATTGAAAGTGGTGTAACAGCAAATACCACCAATCTGTTTATTGAGAGTGCCTATTTTAATCCGGTTTACATTCGACAAACAGCACGCCGTCATGGATTGAACACCGATGCTTCGTTCCGTTTTGAGCGTGGCTGCGATCCAAACAACACCATTTACGTGTTAAAAAGAGCTGCAATGTTGATCAAAGAAATTGCCGGTGGAACCATTTCAAGTGAAATTATTGATTGTTATCCAAAATTCATCGCTCCTTTCAATGTTTCTGTTCGCTATGAAAAGATCAATGCCTTGATCGGTAAGGAGATTGAAAGGGAGACCATAATCTCCATTTTGCAAGCATTGGATATTGACGTGATTAAAGAACTGCATGACGGATTGGAATTGCAGGTTCCAACCTATCGTGTCGATGTGCAACGTGATGTGGATGTGATTGAAGAGATCTTACGTATCTATGGTTATAACAACATTGTTCCCGGAGAAACTGTACATTCGTCGATCAGCTATTTTCCAAAACCGGACAACCATCAACTACAAAACCTTGTTGCCGAACAACTGACAGCCAATGGGTTTCATGAAATCATGAACAATTCACTTACAAAATCAGGTTACTATGATGCGTTACAAACGTTTCCTCCATCTAATCTGGTGATGATGATGAATCCATTGAGTTCTGACCTTAACTGCATGCGTCAGACCCTTTTGTTTGGAGGATTGGAAAGCATTGCATATAACATCAATCGGAAGAATACCAACCTCAGATTTTACGAATTCGGCAACTGCTATTTCCACGATGCGAATGCCAATCAAGGACAAGATCTCTTGAATGCTTATTCGGAAGAAATGCACTTAGGCCTTTGGATTACCGGAAACAAAACCTATCAAAGCTGGGTTAGGAATGAAGAAAAAAGTACTTTCTTTGAACTCAAAGCATACGTGGAAAATAGTTTTCGCCGTCTGGGAATTTTACTTCGTAAACTGCAACAAAAGACTATTTCCGAGTCTGATTGGTTAGCTGAAGGATTTGTTTACACCACAAAAAAAGAAATGCCGTTAGCCATAATCGGTAGTGTTTCATCTTCCATTCGCAAGGTGTTTGACATCAATGCAGAAGTTTTTATGGCTGATATTTATTGGGACAACGTCATGCGCGAAGCAGCAAGAACATCTGTCGCCTTCAGCGATATATCAAAGTTTCCCGAAGTAAAGCGTGATCTGGCATTGTTGATTGATTACTCTGTTCAATTTGCCGAGATTGAAAAGATCGCTTATGAAACTGAGAAAAAATTGCTTCGAAAAGTGCAACTGTTTGATGTATACGAGGGAAAGAATCTTCCCGAAGGAAAGAAGTCATATGCCATCAGTTTTACACTCCAGGATCCGACAAAGACTTTGACCGACAAGCAAATTGATGACATCATGCAACGTTTGGTAAATCAATACCAGGATAAGATTGGAGCAAAGTTGAGGTAAAACCTCATTGAATCTGGAAACGCAACCTTCCAAAGTGTTATCAATATGGAAAATCACGACATACGTTGGCAGCAACGATTCATCAGTTTCAATAAAGCTTTAAGTCAATTGGAGCGTTTTGTGAGGGTGTGTCAATTGAATGAAATGGAAGAGCAAGGATTGATTAAAGCTTTTGAATACACGTATGAATTGAGTTGGAAAACTTTGCAAGACTTGCTGAAAGCAAAAGGATACAGTGATGTGGTCGGGCCTAAGCCGGTGATTGAACAGAGCTTTCAGGATGGTTATATTTCAGATGGAAAAGGTTGGATGCGAATGCACCTTAGCAGAAACCAAACGAGCCATACTTATGATGAAGAAACGGCAAAAGAGATCATTATAAACATCCGGAATGAATATTTCAGCCTTTTGAAAGATTTGCAAACAAGACTTGAAGAAGAACGACAAAAGAGATAACCCGTTGATTAATGAGTGAAAATACACTGTACGGATTAGCTGAATCTGACATTCAGAATGTCATTGCATTATTGCGGCAAAACCAGAAAATCGAAAAAATAATTCTATTTGGTTCTAGGGCAAAAGGTACTTTTAACTCCGGCTCTGATGTGGATATAGCAATCATTGGCAACAGCGTATGTTTAAATGACGTGCTTGACGCTACCATTGAAATCGAAAAGCTCAATCTACCCTATAAGTTTGATCTTATAGTTTACGATAGAATTAATGAAGAAGCATTAAAAGAACATATTGATAGAGTTGGGGTTGTGCTTTATAAAAAAAGTAAAGATTGTGAAGGCACAGTCCGAAGGACTGAAAATGCATAACCCCCAATTTAATTGGGGGAATAATCGAATGAATATAGGTACAACCTGTAGGGTTGAATAAAAAGAATCTTATACTTTATGAGTGCATGTATACAAAAGAATTATGAATGATTATAACAAGATGATCTGAACGAATATGACAGAATCAAACGAACAACAGACAAAGAGCCTGAATTTTATTGAGGCATTCGTAGAAGAAGATCTTCGTGAAGGTAAAAATGGAGGACGTATTCAAACCCGTTTTCCACCTGAACCTAACGGGTATCTTCATATTGGTCATGCAAAAGCCATTTGTATGGATTTTGGCATTGCACGCAATTATGGTGGTGTTTGCAATCTACGATTCGATGATACCAATCCGGTAAAAGAAGACGTGGAATATGTTGATGCCATTATGGAAGACATTCGTTGGTTGGGGTATCAATGGGAGAATGTTTATTATGCCTCCGACTATTTTCAACAATTATGGGATTTAGCCATTTCTATGATAAAAAGTGGATTGGCTTATGTCGATGAACAATCGGCGGAAGAGATTGCTAAGCAAAAAGGAACACCCACAACACCTGGTATCGAAAGTCCTTTCCGTAATCGTCCGAATGAGGAAAGTTTAGTCCTTTTCGAAAAAATGAATCGTGGAGAAATTCAGCAAGGCTCTATGGTGCTTCGGGCTAAGATTGACATGGCTTCTTCTAATATGCACTTCCGTGATCCATTGATGTATCGCATCATTACTGATCATCCGCATCATCGCACCGGATACACTTGGAAAGTTTATCCCATGTATGACTTTGCTCATGGACAATCTGATTATTTTGAAGGTGTTACTCATTCCATTTGCACACTCGAATTTGAAGTGCACCGCCCCCTATACGATTGGTTTATTGATCAATTGAAAAAAGACGATTATCGTCCACGGCAAATTGAATTCAACCGGTTGAATATTACGTATACCGTGATGAGTAAACGAAAAATGCTGCAATTGGTGCAAGAAGAACTTGTCTCTGGTTGGGACGATCCGCGTATGCCAACCTTATGTGGTCTTCGTCGTCGCGGTTACAGTCCGGCAGCTATTCATAACTTTATCGATAAAATCGGATACACCAAATATGAAGGTATCATCGACTTATCGTTGTTGGAGTATTCGGCACGTGAAACCCTTAACGAATCAGCAACACGTGTCAGTGCTGTGCTTGATCCGGTAAAGCTCATTATCACTAATTACCCTGATGACAAAGTGGAAATGATGGAAATGGTGAACAATCCCGCACGAGAAGACGCGGGCAGCCATGAAGCTCCTTTTTCAAAAGAGTTATTGATTGAACAAGATGACTTTATGGAGAATGCTCCAAAGAAGTATTTTCGTATGACCCCCGGACAGGAAGTAAGGCTAAAAGGGGCTTTCATTGTCCTTTGTACCGGGTGTAAAAAAGATGAGACCGGAAAGGTGACGGAGGTTTATGCTACATATGATTCTGATACACGGAGCGGACTACCCGGTAGCGAACGTAAAGTGAAAGGTACTATTCACTGGGTATCAGCCAGCCATTCTTTAAAAGCAGAAGTTCGTTTATATGACCGGTTATTCAGTGTCGAAAATCCTTCGGAAGAAAAGGAGAAAGATTTTCGTGAACTATTGAATCCCGCATCATTGAAAGTTCTCAATAATTGTCGTGTAGAACCTTGGCTTGCAATATCCAAACCGCTTGATAATTTTCAGTTTCAACGCATTGGATACTTCAATGTCGATCCTGACTCAACTCCGGACCACTTCGTTTTCAATCGTACCGTTTCATTAAAAGATAGTTGGGCAAAATCCAATCCATCATAAATCCATAAAGCGGATGACTCAAAGGGCGCTCTCATTTACATGTCAGCGCCTTTGTTGTATCTGCTCATCTCAATAAATGTTTCGTCACTCTGTGGCTAATGATTTATGTGTCCCAACGTGCAGAGCCCCAAAGTATAGTGAAAAATCAATGTACATCAGGGATATAGATATTATATGGGGATTTCATAATGAATTATATTCGGATTTTGTATATAGTTAATGATACAGATAATACTTCTTTGCAATTTTCCGGAAAGAAACCTCATCCTTGCGCCAAAAAGGAAGTATATCGTCCACTTGCATCCGCTTTGACAAGAGCAAACGTATTTGATCAGAGCCGCACACTTTGTCAAACATTGAAAAACGAGAGGCAGAATCTTTGCTGAAAAAACTGAAATGAGGATACATTGCCGAAAGCACTTGCATTACATAAAAATTGAATTTCAGTGAGTCGAACTTTGGAATAATCAGTAATATAAAGTTGGACACCCTCGTAATGTTGCCCTTTCCCTATTGCATAAAAGGGTTGAAAATCAATGGGACGAAACAAAACACCTGCCAAATGTAAATCATTCATTTGATGTGAAAATTGTTCTGCATCAATAGAGTCTTTCGCAAAAAGCTCAAAAGGCAATGTGTAACCTACACCGATGGACATAACGTCTAATTCGCCCAAAATACCTGATGCAGCATAAAACTCCGGTGTTGTTGCATGAGGAATATGCGGGGAACTTAGCACCCAAGGCAGACCAGTTTGTTGAAACGTCATTTTGCGATGCCATCCTTTCATGGGAACAACAGTCAACTGACAGGGTTTCCCAATCACGCGTTCATTATTCAGTAAACGTGCTAATTCACCACATGTCAACCCATACAAGTATGGGATTTTAAATTGGCTGACAAATGAAATAAACTTATCTTCCGGCAAATTTCCTTCAATTTTCAAGCCACCCAACGGATTTGGGCGATCAAGCACCACAATAGGAATGTTGTTTTCGGCTGCTGCTTCCATCGCTAATCCAAGCGTACTGACAAATGTGTATGACCGGCAACCAATATCTTGAATATCATAAACTAACACATCCACGTTTCGTAACATTTCAGGTGTCGGTTTTTTCGTTTTCCCATAAAGAGAATAAACGGGAACGCCTGTTTGAGAATCAATGGTCGTTTCCACTTGATCACCGGCATACATATCACCTCGCACACCATGTTCGGGGCCAAATAATGCAACCAATTTCACATTGGGCACTTCATTTAAAATGTCGATTGTCGATTTCAACTTCGAATCTACTCCGGTTGGATTAGTAATTAACCCTACTCGTTTGCCTGCTAATAACTTAAATCCATCAGCACGAAGCACCTCAATACCTGTCTTTACTTTTGGTGCAGCTCCCAAAGTAAAAAACAAAAATAAGGTGCCTAAAACAATCAAAGCTTTTTTCATTTGTAAATAATTTTGATTTTAAAAGACAAATGAAATCCCCTGCTACCTTATTTTCATGTCCATTGGCGTTTGGTAGAACATGGGGTTTTCATATGTGAATGATTTGTTTTTAAAGGACAAATGGAACTCATCCCGAATATCGGGACTCGTTTCATTGATCGAAGAATTAAGTAACAACCGGAAATATTATCGCATATCAAATGGAGGATTTCAGTGTCCCCCTCTTTTTCGGAGGAGGGGATGGGGAGAGGTAAAATACTCTCAATGAATAAAATATAACATTATATTGTTTTTATTCATGTAGCTGTTTCCTGTTAAAATTAGTGTGATTGTTACTCCATTGTATCGTTTACGATCTTTTCTTTTTCTTTCTTTCGAACACCAAATTTTGAATCAATATTGAGCATAGCGACAGCAAGATATGTCGGCAAAATACAAATCATCACCCATACAAAATAATGTTTGTAGCCTAACAAATCCTGCAACCATCCGGCTATCATTCCTGGCAACATCATTCCTAAAGCCATGAAAGCGGTACAAATTGCATAATGTGCCGTACGATGTTCTCCTTGCGATAGGTAAATCATATACAGCATAAATGCCGTAAATCCGAATCCGTAACCGAACTGTTCGATAGCAACCGAAAGGTTGATGATCCAGAAACTGTCTGGTTGGAAATAAGCCAAGTAAACATACATCAAATGTGGTAAAGATATGCTTAAAGCCATTGGCCAAAACCAATACCTCAACCCTTTTTGTGCCGATAAGATTCCTCCGACAATTCCTCCGACAGTCAACGCCAACACGCCGACAGTGCCATATACCAAACCCACTTCTCCGGTTGTCAGTCCCAAACCACCGATTTCCTTCGGATCTAGTAAAAATGGAGTAGCCATTTTTACTAACATTGATTCAGAAAGCCGGTAAGTGAGCATAAAAAAGATACCGATACCCACCTCCTTTTTTTGAAAAAATGTGGCAAAAGTATTGAGAAACTCTTTGAAAATGGACATTGTCGATTGGATATTGACACTGCCATGATCTCCTTGTGTGCGGGGCAATACCATCTTGTGATAACCGAAAAGCAACAGGAAAATGCCGGCTAACACAAAAAAGGTAATCGACCATGCCAACGGAATATTTCCTGAAAGTCCCTGAAATGTGGCACTGCTCGCTTTTGTTAGCTTTGGATCAATACGAACAAGCACATAAGCAGGCTGTTGCCAATTATGATTTGTGAATGTCAAGCGGTCTTCATTGATCAATGAAAAACTATTATCCCCGTGTTTGAATGTCGTGTTTAAAACAATCGACTTCCCCTCTTTGGGGGCATGAGCCAGTCGAATAGTAAAAAGTCCTATATTTCCCTCTCTTCCTTTTACACTTGCAGGGACTCTCTTTTTTTCACCGAAATGATGATGAATCCAATTCCCCAAAGGCTTGGATACGGTGCTGCTCCACCACGACTTGTTCATGTCATTTGTCGAACTTTTTGTTTCAGTCACAACAAATCCATGAATTGAATTTTGTGCTGTTGTCCAAGCCTCAACTTTTTTCGCACTATCCTGCGAGATGGATGTTTGATGAAAGGTAAGGAGTGATGGTTCGACTATAAAATCGTTGTTCGTAGCTTCCTTTTTATCCATAACTTGGGTTTGTGCCGTTACTGAAGGTTGATAATCGACCTTTAATGTTACCGGCTGCAATCCCGTGAAAAGTTCCAGAGCACCTGCCAGAATAATCAACGCACCTTGTCCGGTGATCATCGCAATACGATAAAATGTATTCCTGATGCCGACATACATTGCCTGATCGTGCTCCGACAGAGCTAGCATGTAAAAACCGTCGGCAGCAATATCATGCGTGGCAGAACTGAATGCCAACAACCAAAAGAACGCTAGCGTTGCTTGAAAGAAAAAAGGAAGCGGTATTGTAAAAGCCACTCCGGCTAATCCGGCGCCTATTAACAATTGCATGGTGACAATCCACCAACGTTTCGTTTTCAACAAATCGACAAAGGGGCTCCACAATGGTTTCAACACCCATGGTAAGTTGAGCCAACTGGTATAGAGTGCAATGTCGGTATTGGAGATCCCCATTCTTTTATAGAAGATCACCGACACCGTTATCACTGCTACATAAGGAATTCCTTGTGCAAAATAGAGCGTAGGAACCCATGCCCATGGTGATTTTTGAAAAAAAGAGGGTAATTTCATAAATTCCTCAATGTATGGCAAATCTTATCCAGCGAGTCACATGGTATGGAAACCTCATCCATTATGGTTGCAAGATCTGATGCCGTCACTTTTTGAAAGTCTTCTTCTCTCGGTGTGATAAACACGCCGGCCAAATCGACAGAAGCAGGACTAATCAATAATTGTTGCGCTCCATCCGCAAAATAACAAACAGGGCGATGTAAGCGTCTCGGGAACAACCAAACAATCCATTGTCCATTCTCCCAACTGCACAGGAGATTCATCATCGGTTCAACTCCATTGTCAGGGTTCTCTAATTGTCTGTATATATTTTCAAACCATGTAATCAACGTTTGTCGATCGGACGATTCCATGACCAACAAAGCATGAGGATAAGTGATATGTCGTAATAAGCTGAAATCAGGATATTCAATAATTCGCTCTGCGAAATGTCTCCATGCATTCCAATGGATTTCAAGGGGGATGAATCCTTTGCTTCCGGCTTGAAAATGTAAATGATCGGGAGCTGAAGCGCCACATTGCGGGCCATTGTAAAACAAAACGAACTCAGGAAGTATCTGTGCCAATTTAAGCATGTCTTCAAAATGCCCCGCGATACGTTGATCAATGTGTTCAACGAAAGGGATAGTCAGATGTTTTGGAAAAATAGGAAAAGGGTTCACCAAAACCCAATAGCGATCATCTACTAAGATACCATTTTGTTCGGCGGGTCTGTTTTTTTTGCACAAAAAACAAGGTCGTTGTTGAATCGATTTTGGATCAATTTTTGCAGCCGAAGAAATAATGCGTGAAGGATTGAACTGAACATCCATTGGAAACCCTAAAACATCGACTGTCTTTGATTCTACCGTTTTCAACGCGGTATAATTTCGTTTCGCCAGGTCCCAATTCGTAAGTTGTTGATTCAATAAATTCTTTGTCTTATTGGTTAAAGAATGATTCAAATCAGCGGTTGCATAATGTAAAGAGGTTTGGTTTTTCATGGAATCTCACTTGCAAACAGATTATAGGAAATGCAGAAAGGGAATGAAATGACCATCTACCTGATACGATTCATTTGCTGCCGCGCTTCAACTTCCCATGTACGAATGCGATCTTTGTAAAGATTGTTCAGATTTATTTTTTGAATGTCGAGCGCTGCATCCGAATTGTCTTCCCATCGGCGACACAAATAGACCACATCATACACACGCCCGATACGGTAATGCCTTGACACAGCCAATCCCAACGCATAATCTTCGCCGTAACTTGTGTTCGGTACATGCAATTGTCTCAGCAGAGGCGTATAAAAAGACCTTGGCGCTCCAAGCCCGTTAATGCGTAAAGCATTATTGCGTCCGTTCTCTTCCGTCCATTCCCGGTGATCAATCAATCCGGGCGGGATTGTTTGCATTGCGAAGTCGGTCATGCGATAACTTCCGACCACCATGCCACATTGCTGCTCATAAAAGGCATTTACCATCGTTTGCAACGTATTTTCATCACTATACACATCATCGCTATCCAATTGCACGGAAAATTTACCGCATTGCTTGTGATCAATACCCACATTCCAACAACCACCAATTCCCAAATCAACCCGGTCAGGAATCAGGTGAATTATCCGCTTATCTATTGCATATCGACGAATGATATCCGTTGTTCCGTCCGTCGAATGATTATCAATGATGATCAAATTGAATGAAAAATCCGTTTTTTGCCTCAACACCGACTGAATGGCATCTTCAATGGTTTTCGCCCGATTATAAACAGGAATAATGACCGATGCCTCTACCGGAAAACTCAATTTGTCAAAATGTATCTCATCAAAACGTGGTGCCAGATAAGCATCAATTGCCTTTAAATGGTTTGTACATGCCCGTTCCATTTCAAGCTGTATGTCTCTGTTCTTTGGATCAACATAATCAAAGAGTTTCTCTCCCGAAGTTCTGCGATCCACTTCAATCTCTGAATAAAGATATTCATTCACGTGTTCGATACCGTATTTTTGATATACCTTCAATCGCAAATCATACAAACCGGCATACTCAAAATCTTCACTCATCTCTTGCAAGATGTTTTTCAATGCAGCTGTACGGAAAAGTAACAATGACCCAAAATCAAAATCATCGCGCAGGCTGCCTTTTTGATAGTCAATAAGCGGATGTGGTTTTTTGTCTCCATCAATCATCCTGTAAGAATCAGCATAAAGCATACCAGCATGCGTGTCACCGGCAATTTGCATCATGCGTTCTAATGCTAAATACCCTATTTGTAGCGGAAGCGTTTTCAGGTAAAGCAACACATAGTCTGCCTGTGCTGTAGCGATTATTTGTCTTAAAGCATCTGTATTCGTAATCCGTTTGACAGAAATCAGAGGATAATCAGGCAAGTTCTTATCGTGAGCTGCTTTGTCAATTGCAAGCAAATAAACCTGATTGATTGCAGATGAATTTTGTAATTGTTGGAGCGTTTGTTCCACCTGTCCAAACGATTCATACGGGATAAAACAATCAATTCGTGACATGACAAGATAAGGTTAACGAGTTATTTAGTAAAAAAAACATCTAAGGATTTTTTGACCGATCTATGCAAGAGTAGTAAATTCTTGGCTACATCGTAGTCTAAATGTGTTTCTTCCATGATCATACGTGTCCCCCGGTCAATCAATTTCTGATTATTCAATTGCATATTAACCATCCGGTTTCCTTTCACGCGCCCCAATTGTATCATGGTGGTGGTGGTAATCATGTTAAGAACCAATTTTTGCGCGGTTCCCGCTTTCATACGCGTGCTGCCTGTGACAAATTCAGGTCCCACGATTACTTCAATGGCAATGTCTGCGAATGTTGCTACAGGGGCGTCGGGATTGCATGAAATTGAAGCCGTGAGTAACCCTTCATGTTGTGCGTGTTTCAAAGCACCAACAACATAAGGTGTCGTTCCGGATGCTGCAATGCCGATAATCGTATCGTTTGTGTTCACATGAAATGGTTGTAAGTCCAGCCAACCAGTTTCTTCGCTATCTTCGGCTGCTTCTACCGCATTTCTTAGCGCGGTGTCGCCACCGGCAATTAGACCGATTACCATGGTTGATGGGACCCCAAAGGTTGGAGGTATTTCCGAAGCATCAAGTACTCCGAGTCTTCCGCTTGTACCTGCTCCTAAATAAAAGATACGGCCTCCCCGCTTCATTCGTTCTACGATACGGGTCACTAATTTTTCAATTTGAGGAAGTGCCTTCTCGACAGCTAACGATACTTTTTTATCTTCTTCATTGATTTCTCTTAATAATTCTCCCACAGAAGCTTTCTCAAGATGATCGTGTAATGAAGCCTTTTCGGTAATTTTCTCAAATGCCATAACGTGTTGGTTCTAATAAAGCATTTTGTGGTTGATAATACAAAATTAATTTCTCCATTGGTGCTTGCACAATTTCCCCTAAATCAATGGATAAATCTGTAGCAACATGACGAAGTACATGCTGATAATAATAGCCGATTGAGCCAACTATCTGTACTTTATAATGTTGATAATCATATTGAAAAACATTCCTTTTGAAAAAATCAGTAAAACTGTCATATACCAACTGGTATAACTCCGGTTCGTCTAAATTCTCATGTAAAAAAATGGAAAGGGATGCCAGAAATCTACTGGGGAACGGTTTAGTATATATATTTTCCACAATTTCAGCTTGTGACAAGCTGAAGCGGTTAAAAAATCGCTCCTGAATTGTTGGCGACAATTGATTTTTCAAACAATCAGCTACCAACTTTTTCCCAAGCGCGGCTCCACTTCCTTCATCTCCAATAATATATCCCAAAGGAGCTACTTGTTTCACGATCGACTCTCCATCATAAAATCCAGAATTAGAGCCTGTTCCTAAAATGCAAACAATACCCTGTTGATCACCGCAGAGAGCTTTCGCTGCACCTAAGAGATCACTCTCAACTACAATTTTTTGAAAGCGAAAAACCTTTTCAAAAGCATTGATCATCACTTGCTTTTGCTTTTCGGTTGCACAGCCTGCTCCAAAGAAATAGATGGCATTTATTTCTTCAACATGCATCTGTTGAAGTAACTGTTTTCGCAAATGGGTTTCAATTTGCAATTCTGACTCGAAGAATGGATTAATTCCTGACGTTTTGTAATGAAAAGATTCTGATGAACCTTTCAACAAACTCCAATACGTCTTGGTCGATCCACTATCTGCAATTAATATCATACTCTTTGATTTTCTGATATTCCCATGTCATTCAAGGGGGCACATTACTAAATCGTTTTTTTTGTTAGCCGCAATGTGCCGTTTATATGGGAAGAAGCGAATTGATTCACTTTATAAACAATATCATTGGGACGACAAAGTTATAACAATTTCATGCAATACAAATAGCAGAAACAAATAAATAATTTTTTTTGTGTGTTTTCTTGTTTGCAAACATATTTTTAATTTAATCTAAGATATATGACAAAAAATGTTTGTGTCTTGGAGTGCTTTCTGTAAGGTGGTGATTATCCTAACTTGGCATTTTGAGTATGATAATTCACCAATCCTGACATGGGAGACTTTTGTATTTGTCCGATCGTCACTCCAAACTCTGCTGCCACTTCTTCCAGCAAGTCGGCATAATGATAAGCTACCAAGCCCATAAAGTGAACAGGATAGTTTTGATAGTCGTATTGAAGTATATTGCGGGTAAAGAAATTTCTGAAGTTTTGTTTTACAAGCTCATGAACATAAGGATGATCCAAGTGATCGTGCAGAAAGAAGGAGAAGGTGGCTAAGAACCGATTTGGGAAGGGCTGCCGATAGACATGTTCCATGATATCAGATGGTGTGATACGGTATTTTTCATACACTTGTTCTATTAATTCAACAGGAGCAATCTGCTTCATGCAATCGCTCAGGAAGAGTTTGCCAAGCACTGCTCCGCTTCCTTCGTCTCCCAAAATATAGCCTAACGGTGAAACATTTTCGACAATCTTTTCTCCATCGTAAAAACAAGAATTCGAACCTGTTCCCAAGATACATCCCAGTCCTGACTCTCTACCAAAAAGAGCACGTACTGCTGCCAACAAATCACTTTCAACTTCAACCGGAGCTCGGAATTGAGTGATTAAGGAGGACTTGATCACTTCTTTCTTTTCATCGGATGAACATCCTGCACCATAAAAATAAATTTGTTCGACCTTTCTTTTGAAAAATGCCTCGGGGAGTTGCAGACGCATCGAACGACTAATCTCACGGCGTATTTGAAAATAGGGATTTAGTCCTTCAGTAAAGGCGTGTTCAATCACATAAACTCCTTCAACTAAAACCCATTCAGTCTTAGTGGACCCGCTTTCCGCAATTAATTTCATACGATTATTTTTATTTTTTTTACATTAAGGACGTATGGAACTTATTCAGATATGTTGATTCGTTTCATACTCCAAAACTTTAATGATTTGTGTTCAGCAAATAACTTGCAAAAATAAACATAGAAAATGAAGATTTCACATAATTATCATCGATTTATTCTTTTTATTTACATGTTATCATACAACTACATTTACAGACTTAATTCACACGACTTAAACAGTTATTACTCTAATTTCTAAATAGTCCATTTCGTTGAGTGGAATTTGAATATCTATGTCGAATTACCTCCTTATTTATCCGAAGGAATAAGAAAAGTCGTTCTCTCGATACATTCCTGATTATTCAAATTTTTACTGAAAAGGGTTGTTGTTTTTCCCTTGACATTCACGAATAGCAACATCGTCTTTCATTCCATGCTTCCTCGTAACCGGTTCATGGATACTACGAACTATAAACGTACATGACACGTATATAAAACGTATATAATACCTATCTATATAAGTACGTATTATATAGGTTTTATATAGGTATTATATACGTTTTATATAGGTTTTATCTCTGAATGGGAATAGACCAAATAGAGAACAAACACTGGAATAAAATTGGAAAGGTACCCATCCTCTGTCATTCTTTAATGCTTTCAAGGCAAGGTTACGATAAGGTTGCGAAATGTGACTTTTTTACTGATGGTGATGTTGTCCTCTTGTCATTTTGTCAGGTCAACTTGATTGGCACTTAATTTGATAGTAGGTTCTTATCGTAAATCATAAATATAAGCAGATGAAAGGTAACATAGGAGTAACATCGGATAACATTTTTCCGATTATCAAGAAGTTTTTATACAGCGATCACGAAATCTTTTTACGTGAATTGGTATCTAATGCTGTTGATGCAACACAAAAGCTGAAGACCTTAGCTTCGGTGGGTGAGTTTAAGGGGGAATTAGGTGATCTTACCGTACGTGTCAGTGTGGATAAAAAGAAGAAGACCATCACGGTGACTGATCGTGGTATCGGGATGACAGCCGAAGAGATTGAGAAATTCATTAATCAAATCGCTTTTTCAGGTGCTGAAGAATTTTTAGATAAGTACAAGGATGATGCGAATGCTATCATCGGTCACTTTGGACTTGGGTTTTATTCTGCTTTCATGGTGTCGAAAGAGGTGGAAATACAAACCCTCTCCTTCAAGGAAGGTGCTAAAGCAGCCAGGTGGGTGTGCGACGGCAATCCTGAATATCAATTGGAAGAGATGGATAAAACCGAAAGGGGCACTTCCATCGTGTTGCATATTGATGATGATAACAAAGACTTTTTGGAAGATTCCAAGATCAGGGAGTTGCTAACCAAATATTGTAAGTTTCTTCCAATTCCGATTGCTTTTGGTAAAAAGAAAGAGTGGAAAGACGGTAAAGATGTTGATACGGATGAAGACAATATCATCAATGATACGACACCTGCCTGGACCCGTAAACCTTCAGAACTCAAAGAAGAAGATTACAACAAATTTTACCATGATCTTTATCCGATGAGTGAAGATCCGTTGTTTTCAATTCATTTAAATGTGGATTATCCATTTCATTTGACCGGAATTCTTTATTTTCCCAAGGTGAAAAACAACATTGAATTGCAACGAAACAAAATTCAGCTTTATTGCAACCAGGTGTTTGTTACAGATGCGGTGGAAGGTATTGTTCCTGATTTTCTGACATTGTTACATGGGGTAATTGACTCTCCGGATATCCCGCTTAATGTTTCACGCAGTTATCTTCAAAGCGACTCGAATGTGAAGAAAATTTCGAGCCACATTACTAAAAAAGTGGCTGATCGTTTGCAGGATATTTTTAAAAATGACCGTGCGCAATTTGAAGAAAAATGGGACAGTCTCCGGCTGTTTATTGTCTATGGTATGTTGACGGATGAAAAATTTTACGAACGGGCTGAGAAGTTTGTGCTTTTCAAAAATACGGAGCAAAAATGCTTCACTTTTGATGAGTACAAAACGTTGATCAAAGACAACCAAACTGACAAGGAAGGTTCGTTGATCTATTTATACGCCAATGATGTGCAGAATCAACATAGTTATATCGAAGCAGCGCGTAACAAAGGGTACGATGTGTTGTTGATGGATGGGCAGTTAGATATTCATTGGGTCAGTCAATTGGAACAGAAATTTGAAAAGAGTCGTTTTGTACGCGTTGACAGCGATATTATAGAACGATTAATCCGTAAAAGCGATGATCCTCAACATCAGTTGAGCGAATCACAACGTCAGGCACTTACCTCGTTGTTTGAAACGCAGTTACCGGCGTTGGATAAAATTGAGTTTTCTGTCAGTCTGGAACAGATGTCCCCTGATGCGCAACCACTTGTGATTACTCAAAACGAGTTTATGCGCCGTATGAAAGAGATGTCGGCCACACAAGGAGGTGGTATGATGAGTTTTTATGGTGAATTACCCGATAATTACACGCTGGCGGTTAATACGACACATCCGCTGATTGAAAAGTTGTTGCGTGAGGAAGAGCAAGCTTGTGCAGAGAAGGTAGCCCCTTTTGAAGCAGAAATAAAATTGGTAACAGAACGTATTGAAGCGCTTAAAGCAGGTCATAAAGGGAAGAAGGATGAAGAGATCCCGCAAGGAGAAAAAGAGGAGATTACTGCTTTAGAGAAGCAACAAACGGAAGCAAAACAACAACAAAAAGAGGTAATTGCACAATTTGCTGCCAGTCAGCCTTCGGTTGGTCAACTTATTGATTTGGCATTGTTGTCTACCAATCTTTTGAAAGGTGAAGCATTGAGTCGATTCGTGAAACGCAGTGTGGAAATCATGAAGTAGGTTTTTAGTGGTACACTATTTATTTCTATTTTCAGGAAATATATACCCTAAAAAAAGGGGTTGTTGTTTAAATAAGTGGGTTTATCTGATTTTAAGCGAAAAAATAGGGGGTACGGTTTTATTTATGTTTTTTTATTGATAAATATACAGTAAAACTGTCATTTTATCCAGAGAGCGATTGATATGTATCAATCACTCTCTTTTTTATTGTTATTTGACAATTGTGTTTGTGGTTTTTCTGATCAATTTCTCCTATAAATGATCAAGCTGAGGCTATTATCTGGGACATACATTTATAAATTTAACAATTTGAGTATTTCTTCATTTGGTATGCCTCTTTTGAATATGATTAAGTGTCCTGATGTTGATTGTTGGTTTTATATTATTGTTAATCAAATATATAATGAGATATACTTTGCTTTTACCTGCAAATTATTACCCGGTTATATCTTGAGAGATGTTGATATTGACAGATAAATTAACTAATATATTTACAATTGTAGTATATGATAATACTATATATTTTTATTTGACATATATTAAGTGTTAAATTTAATTTAGTATTTTTCGATATAAATTAGTTTGTCTGTTAAAAGGTTATTTTATAGGCCATTTTATGAATAAAAATACGCATAAAGTATCATTTTGAAATAAAAAATGGAATAATGCTTCCATTTTGGAATAGAATATTTGTATGATTGATAAATCGTATCTATCTTTGCTTCTTAATACAGGAAAAAATAGAGATGAAAGAATTTGAAAATTAACTAAATGTCAAAAGTATGAGAAAAGTATTGACTCTGTTATGCCTATTGCTTGGCATAAGTTGGGCTTCGGCTCAAACAAATGTGACCGGAGTGGTTGTAT
>Ga0255355_1000152_pt1 | contig 47865 bp, 42 predicted proteins | sample HBST75metaG_FD_189943 | JGI IMG/M metagenome (GOLD analysis project Ga0255355, IMG submission 189943) | Peat soil microbial communities from Stordalen Mire, Sweden - H.B.S.T75 | ecosystem: Environmental > Terrestrial > Soil > Wetlands > Peat | place: Sweden: Norrbotten County, Stordalen Mire...
CCCTCGATTTTCTCCTCCCGAGCCTTCATGGGGCTGCCTGCCCCAGCGAGCAAGCTCGCCGGGGACCCCGTTCGCCCCATGCTGGTATAGGGCGCGCCGTTGGCGCTTTTGCGGCCCTGCCTGAGCAGACTGGATAATCATATACGGAGATTCTGGCTGCGCCAGAATGATGATTTTTAGGGGCTACGCCAGAATGACGATTTTTAGGGGCTGCGCCAGAATGACGGCTTTGGGTTGGCTACGCCAGAATGACGGCTTTTAGGGGTGCACCAGAATGACGACTTTGGGTTGGCTGCGCCAGAATGACGACAGTGAATTGGTTTGAGTATCATTCTCCATGCTGAGTGCAGGGGTGGTTTGTTTGTGCGGTTGGCGTTGCTTGGTGGCAATCATGATTCGGGTTAAAGAGCGAGGTAGGGCGATGGTAGTTGTACGGAAGACGGGATTGCTCGCAATGGCGGCGGGCGTTTGTTTATTGGGGACGGTTCAACAGGGCGCGTGGGCGCAGCAGGCAGCGACGCCGCGGACACCGCCAACGGCTTCGCCGCAGGCTGGAGCGCCAACTACGCCGGCGGTTGCGCAGCAGTTTCCGTCGCAGTTGACGGACACTCCGGTGGCCCCGCCCAACACGGAGGCGATGCGCCTGGCGGGGATTGCGAAGGACAACTCGCGCGGGTTCGGCTCGTCGCCGGACGATGGCGGGCCGCTGGCCAGGGACCTGTCGCCGGCGATTACGCCCGAGGCGGTGGGCGCGGCGATGCGCAAGGTTGCAGACTCGGAGCTTGCCGGGTCGCAGCAGTACTTCACGACGGTGGACCGCGCGCGCAACATGGACGGGCGGATATGGACGTGGAGCGTTCTGTATGCGGGATATATGGCGGCGGCGGATGCGCTGAACGAGGCGAGATACCGCGACGCGATGGAGCAGGTGGGCAAGAGCTACAACTGGGGACTGCGGACGACGCAGATGCCCAGCGGCGACGACCAGAGCATCGCGCAGATGTACCTGGAGCTGTATTTAAAGGACAAGAAGCCGGAGCAGATTGCGACGATCCAGGCGGCGCTGGACGGGATTCTGGCCGCTCCGCGCGTGGAAGCGGGAACACAGCGGAAGATCGCATGGTGGTGGTGCGATGCGCTGTTCATGGGACCGCCGGTGTGGTCGCGGATGTATGCGGCGACCGGCGACAGGAAGTACATTACATATCTCGACGAGGAGTGGGCCAAGACATCGCAGTTGCTATATGACCCGCAGGCGCATCTCTATTCGCGCGATGCGACGTACATCGCGAAGACGGAGAAGAACGGGCAGAAGATGTTCTGGTCGCGCGGCGAGGGATGGGTGATGGGCGGACTGGCACGGACGCTGGAGTATCTGCCGAAGGACGATCCGGCGCGCGCGAAGTATGGGACGCAGTTGAAGGAGATGGCGGCGGCGCTGGCGAAGATCCAAGGGCCGGATGGACTGTGGCGCGCGGGACTGCTGGACCCGGCAGACTACGACCAGCCGGAGCTGTCGGGGTCGGGGTTGATTACATTCGGCATGGCGTGGGGGATCAACAACGGGATTCTCGACCGCGCAGTGTATGGGCCGGTGGTGACGAAGGCATGGGCCGGAATGCTACAGCACATCTATGCGGACGGACGGCTGGGAGACATTCAGCAGACGGGCGCGGAGCCGGCGGCGTTCAAGGCTTCGGCGAGTTACAACAACGGTGTCGGCGGATTCCTGATGGCGGGCAGCGAGATGCTGAAGATGGCGGGCGCCGGGCCACAGGCAGGGCAGACGGCTTCGCCGCAGAGGAACGGCGCGGGGGGCGCGCCGATGGACGCAGCAGGGCGGCGTCAGGGAGCGATCACAGGAGGGATTGCGCGGAAGTTTGGCAGCGTGCCGGACGATCCGGGGCCGCTGGCGACGGACCTTTCGCCGACGTTGAAGCCGAAGGCGGTGGCGGCGGCGATGCACAAGGTGGCGGACTGGCAGCTTGCCCAGTCGCAGGAATACTTCGCGGTGTTCGACCGGACGCGCCAGCTCGATGGGCGGATATGGACGTGGGGCGCGCTGTACAGCGGACTGATGGCTGCGTCGGAATCGCTGGGCGATCCCAAGTACGCGAACGCAATGCGGGAGATGGGCAAGACGTACAATTGGGAGCTGAGCAAAACGGAGTCGGACGCGAACCAGCACAGCCTGGCGCAGACTTATCTGGAGCTGTATCTGATGGACAAGAAGCCCGAGGAGCTGGCTCCGACGCAGGCCATCTTCGACGGGATACTGGCGCGACCGCGGGTGGAACTGGGGACGGGGCGAAGGATCGAGTGGTGGTGGTGCGACGCGCTGTTCATGGCCCCTCCGGCGTGGGCCCGGCTGTATGCGGCGACCGGGGACAAGAAGTACATCGCGTATCTGGACGAGGAGTGGGCGAAGACATCGCAGCAGCTTTACGACACGCAGGCGCACCTGTACGCGAGGGACGCGACCTTCATTACGGCGAAGGAGAAGAACGGGCAGAAGGTGTTCTGGTCGCGCGGCGAGGGATGGGTGATGGCGGGGCTGGCACGGACGCTGGAATACCTGCCGAAGGACGATCCGGCGCGCGCGATGTACGAGACGCAACTGAAGGAGATGGCCGCCGCAGTGGCGAAGATCCAGGGGCCGGATGGGCTGTGGCGGTCGGGAATGCTGGACCCGGCGGCGTACGACCAGCCGGAGATCTCAGGCTCGGCGCTGATGACGTTCGGCATTGCGTGGGGCATCAATAACGGGCTGCTCGACCGCAAGGTGTATACACCGGTGGTGACGAAGGCATGGGCTGGAATGCTCGAGCACATCTACGCGGACGGGCGGCTGGGAGACATCCAGCAGACCGGATCGGCACCGGACCTGTTCAAGCCATCGTCGAGCTTCAACTACGGGGTTGGCGGATATTTGCTGGCTGGGAGCGAGATATACAAGATGGCGGGGGGCAAACCGGGTAAGAATTAGAGCATTTTAGTTAATGGCGTAGACCGTGGCGCCACGAGAAAAATGCGGGGATTCTTCGCTTCGCTCAGAATGACAATTCATTTTTGGTCTACAGCAATTCTGAAAATGCTCTAGTTGCTGGTTGGTGGAGATTTTCTATGGTTTATGCGGCGCAATGTGTGTTGGCGGGCTTGTCTGTTGGAGTGCTTGCGCTGGGCGCGTGCCGCGGGCCGGCGCGGACGACGCTGACGATTTCGGTTGCGGCGAGCCTGACGGAGACGATCGGCGAGATTGAGGCGCAGTACCGGCAGACCCACGCGAGCGTCGACTTTCGCAATAACTTTGGCGGGTCGGGGATGCTGGCGCGGGAGATCGAGCAGGGCGCGCCGGTGGATGTGTTTCTATCGGCGGCAGCCGGGCCGATGGACGAGTTGCAAGCGAAGGGGCTGATCGTGGCAGGGACGCGGCACGATCTGTTGAGCAACAAGTTGGTGCTGATTGCTCCGCGTGATTCGGGGTTGCAGGGGTTTGCGGGGCTTGCGGATGCGAGCGTTCGGCAGATCGCGCTGGGCGATCCGGGGAGCGTTCCGGCTGGGCAGTACGGCGAGGAGACGCTGACGGCGCTGAAGCTCTACGAGCGGGTGAAGGGGAAGATTGTGCTGGCGAAGGACGTGCGCCAGGTGCTGACGTACGTGGAGACGGGCAACGCCGACGCGGGGCTGGTGTATGCGACGGACGCGCAGAATGACGCGCGGGTGCGGATTGTTGCGACGGCGGCGGAGGGGACGCATGAGGCAATTGTCTATCCGGTGGCTGTGGTAGGGGCGGGGCGCGAGAGCGGGGCTGCGCAGCAGTTTGTCGAGTATCTGCGGAGTCCGGCGGCGGCGGCGATCTTTGTGAGGCATGGATTTACCATGGCTTCATGATGAGAGTGCCGATGGACGCGTCGCCGCTGATTATCTCGATTGCGACGACGTGCGCGGCGACGGTGGCGACGTTTTTTCTGGGACTGCTGGCGGCGTGGTGGATGTACCGGACGCAGGCGCAGGACGGGTTGCGCATATGGGGATGGCGGGCATTCAGTTTGAGGGGATGGATTGACGGGCTGTTGACGCTTCCCCTGGTGTTGCCACCTACGGTGGTGGGTTTCTTTCTGCTGCTTCTGTTTGGACGGCGCAGTTTGCTGGGCCATGCTCTGGAACGGGTTGGGATCACGATTGTGTTTTCGTGGCCGGCTACGGTGATTGCGGCGACGGTGGTTGCGTTTCCGCTGATGTACCGGACGGCGCTGGGCGCGTTCGAGCAGGTGAATCCTACGCTGTTGCAGGCGGCGCGGACGCTGGGCGCGTCGGAGTGGAGAGTGTTTCGGCGGGTGCTGTTTCCACTGGCGGGGCCGGGAGTGGTGGCGGGAACGGTGCTGGCATTTGCGCGCGCGATGGGCGAGTTTGGCGCGACGCTGATGCTGGCGGGGAACATTCCCGGACGCACGCAGACGATGCCGATTGCGATCTTTTCGGCGGTGGAGGACGGCGAACCGCGTCTGGCAGCGGTGTGGGTTGCGCTGATTGTGGCGATCTCGCTGGGGATGATCCGGCTGCTGAACCGGGAGAGCAAGGCGGTGCGCAAGAGGGAGCGAGCGGAGGTTGGGCCGACGGCGCAGGCCGAGATTGAGGTGCTGCCTGCGGCGCCTCGCGTGGTTGGACCGCGGGACGGGGAGGACACGAGTTCGTCCGCGCTGGAGGTTGACCTGCAGAAGCGGCTGGAGCGGTTCACGCTGAAGGTGCGGCTGGGTGCGGGGAGGGGCACGGTGGGGATTCTGGGCGCGTCGGGTGCGGGAAAGTCGATGACGCTGCGTCTGATTGCGGGCGTGGCGGAGCCGGATGGCGGGCGGATTGTGCTGAATGGGCGCGTGCTGTTCGACAGCAGGACGCGAGAAAATGTGTGCTCGGCTCGGCGGAGGATCGGGATTGTGTTTCAGGACTACGCTCTGTTTCCGCATATGACGGTGGAGGAGAATGTGGGCTTCGGGTTGAGCGGGCTGGGAGTGGAGGAACGGCGGCGCGCGGTGGCGCGGCATCTGGAGCGGATGCACATCGCGGAGCTGGCGGAGCGCATGCCGGGAGAGATTTCGGGCGGGCAGAGGCAGAGGGTGGCGATTGCGCGGTGCATGGCGATCCGGCCGGACGCGCTGCTGCTGGATGAGCCGTTCGCGGCGCTGGACCCGCACCTGCGGCGCAAGACCGAGGAGCAACTGCGCGAGACACTGGCGGAGTACAAGGGGGCGGTGCTGTTTGTGACGCACGACATGGAGGAGGCGTTCCGGTTCTGCAGCGAGCTGGTGGTGCTGGACGGCGGACGGGTGATTGCGAGCGGGCCGAAGCAGGAACTTTTTGAACGGCCGCGCACGGTGGCGGCGGCGCGGTTGACCGGATGCAAGAACATCGTGGCGGCGCGGAGGGTTGGCGAGGAGCGGATCGCCGTGGATGCGTGGGGGTGCGAACTGCGGACGGGGTGCGCGGTGCCGGATGGGCTGACCCATGTTGGCGTGCGTTCGCACCAGATTGCGATTGCGGGAGACGCAGACAATGCGGCGGGCGAGGCGGGCGAGAATACATTTCCATGCTGGCTGATGGGCACCAGCGAAGCGCCGCACGAGATGACGCTCTATCTGCGGCTGCACGCGCCAGCGCGGGTGAGTGAGCCAGCGCATTTGCAGGTGGATTTGGGTAAAGACGCATGGAGCGCGCTGCGGGAGCGACCGCAGCCGTGGCAAGTCAAGTTGGACCCGGCGCGGCTGCTGCTGCTTGAGGGGTAAGGGGTTGGGGGTAGAGTAGAGGGAGATGGAGAACGTCAGCTTGAGAGCGTCGAACGAAACCGAGAGCAGCGTGCGCCATGAAGCGATTGAGCCGGCGTCGGTGCGGACGCACGCGGCGTTGATGGGCATCTACGAGATATCGAAGGTGCTGACGCGGCCGGCGCGGCTGGAGACGGCGCTGGCTGGCGTGGTCAATCTGCTGCACAGCTTTATGGACATGAGCGGCGGGCTGATCGCGCTGCTGGACGAAGAGGACCGGACGACAAGCGTGGTGGGCGCGGGCTGGAACGAGGCAGAGGCAAAAGAGCATTTTGAGGGGCTGCCGGAGCAGGCAGTGGGTCAGATCGTGGTCTCTGGAATGCCGCTGGTGGTGCGCGATGTTGCGCGGAGCCCGCTGTTCGCCCAGTGGAGCGAGCTGAAGGCCGAAGACGCGACGGTGGTGCGGTCGTTTGTTGGAGTGCCGATCAAGGGCGAGAACCGCACCATCGGGACGATCACGATTGAGCGGGTGGGGGGCCAGTCCTCTCCCGGCACTCTGGACGACGATGTGCGCTACCTGACGATGATTGCCAACCTGGTGGGGCAGACGGTGGCGCTACAGACGATGATAGAGCGCGACCGCGAGCGGTTGATGGAAGAACGCAACCGGCTGGAGCAGGAGCTGGAGCAGAAGAACGCGGCGAAGCGTGGGGGAATCTCGTGGATCATTGGCAAGAGCGCGGCGATCCTCGAGGTGACGGAGAAGGTGCAACTGGTGGCGCGATGCAACCTGCCGGTGCTGCTGTGCGGCGAGTCGGGGACAGGCAAGGAGCTGTTTGCGCGGGCGATCCATGAGTACTCTCCGCGCAAGGAGATGCCGTATATACGGTTGAACTGCGCGGCGCTGTCGGAGTCTGTGCTGGAGTCGGAGCTGTTTGGGCACGACAAGGGTGCGTTCACCGGGGCAATCGGAATGCGCAAGGGGCGGTTCGAGATGGCCGACGGCGGGACGCTGTTTCTGGATGAGATTGGCGAGATATCGACGACCTTCCAGGCCAAGCTGCTGAGGGTGCTACAGGAGGGTGAGTTCGAGCGCGTGGGGGGCAACCACACCATCAAGGTGGATGTGCGGCTGGTGACGGCGACCAACCGGAACCTGGAGGCGGCGGTGATCTCGGGCGATTTCCGATCTGACTTGTACTATCGCATCAGCGTGGTGCCGATCTTTCTTCCGGCCCTGCGCGAGCGGCGGGAGGACATACCGCTGCTGGCTCGCGAGTTTTTGAAGCGCTTCAACAAGGAGCATGGGGTGAGCCTGAGCATCTCTCCGCGGGCCATGGAGGCGCTGACGGCGTGCGAGTTTCCCGGCAACGTGCGCGAGTTGGAGAGCTGCGTGCGGCGCACCGCGGCGTTGACCAAGAACCCCGTGTTGCAGGCGGAGGACTTCGAGCTGAGCAGCAAGAGCGGTCCGGCGGCGATGGGCAAGTCGATGAGCAGGGCGCGGGCCACGCGCGAAGGCAGCAGGTCTCATTTAGTGGCGGGGCCGGCTGCGGCAGAGCGTGCCGCCGCTGCGCCGGACAATGGGGAGCAGGACAAAGGGATGCCCGGAGAGGATGCAAGCGGAGGCGACTTCAGCGAGCGCGAGCGGTTGGTGGATGCCATGGAGCGGGCCGGATGGGTGCAGGCAAAAGCGGCCCGGCTGCTTGGCCTGACACCACGGCAGATGGGATATGCGCTGCGCAAGCAGGGCATCGAGATCAAGCGATTCTGAGTTGGTTTGCGCGCGGCCTCTCTCTCCACCTTTAGCGGAAGAAGGGTTTGAAGCCGTCCAGCGAGAGTCAGTCCTGCATAGGGAAAGCTCTGACGCAATCACGAAAGAGCCAAGTTGGAAGAATGGTCGGGGCGAGAGGATTCGAACCTCCGACCCCCTGGTCCCGAACCAGGTGCGCTACCAGACTGCGCTACGCCCCGAACGTGCTGCCAAGAGCCACTCGCGATGCCAAGTACCAAGCGCTTCGTTGCCAAGTGCCAGAAGCCGCGCCTGAGTGGATGCCGGTGTGTGGAAGGCAATCCGTGGGCCATGGGAGGCGCGCTGGATTGCAGTACCGACTATAGCAGTTTAGCAGAGATTCGATGTGGCGTGTGCGGCATTGCCGCGACACGCGGGCGGCGGCGTTGCGGCTGGGAATGAGAGGAAGATATACTGAGAGAGATGATGAATCCCAGCCGAATGCGCGTGAGTTGTTGCCGGACGACCTCGGGCGACTGCTGTCGAAGCTAGCGATCTCATCTCTGTTGCTTTCCCATACTCCTGAGCAATTAATTCTCTTCACGACTCAGCTTTTGATTCTTTGCGATTGCGGTGCGCATCTGTATTTGTAGGGTGCGACGAACAGACGCTCTGGAGAACACTCCTCGATGACGATGCAGGCAGTAGTGCAAGACGAGACCAACGAGATTCATGCGGCGCGGCTGAACCACTTGCAGGCGCTGGAGGCGGAGAGCATCTCGATCCTGCGCGAGGCGGTGGCGGAGTTTGCGCGGCCGGTGATGCTTTATTCGATTGGCAAGGACTCGTCCGTGATGCTGCGGCTGGCGCAGAAGGCGTTTTATCCGGGGAAGATTCCGTTTCCTCTGCTGCATGTGGATACCAGCTACAAATTTCCGGAGATGATCAAATTTCGCGACGAGTATACGCGCGAGATTGGCGCGAAGCTGATTGTGCATCGCAACGAGAAGGCGATTGCGGAGGGCGCGAGCCCATACAAGCTGGGGACGCAGAACTGTTGCGGACTGCTGAAGACGCGCAGTCTGCTGGATGCGCTGGAGGAGGGCGGATTCGACGCGGCGTTTGGCGGGGCGCGGCGCGACGAGGAGAAGAGCCGCGCCAAGGAGCGCGTGTACTCCTTCCGCGACAGGGCAGGGCAGTGGGACCCGAAGCGCCAGCGGCCGGAGCTGTGGAGCCTATACAACTCGCGGCTGCGCAAGGGGGAGAGCATCCGGGTGTTTCCGCTGTCGAACTGGACGGAACTCGATGTGTGGCTCTATATATACGCGGAGAAAATTCCGATTGTGCCGCTGTACTTCGCCGAGGCGCGGCCAATTGTGGTGCGCGGCGGCGCGCTGACGCTGGTGCATGAGGGGATGGATCTGATGGCCGGCGAGAAGGTGAAGCAGATCAAGGTGCGGATGCGGTCGCTGGGCTGCATGCCCTGCACCGGCGCGATTCGCAGCGAGGCGGACACGTTGCCGAAGATTATCGAGGAACTGATTACGTTTCGCCGCAGCGAGAGAGAGAACCGTGCGATTGACCACGATGAAGAGGGCTCGATGGAAGTGAAGAAGCGGGAGGGATACTTCTAGGGCAAGATCGACGTTGGTGTTCCCCGTGAGCGAAAACAAGCAAAAGAAAATACGGGGATCCTTCACTTCGTTCAGGATGACAACTTTGAAATGGTAGAGGTTTTCTAGTGAGTACACCTGTTATAACGGCGACGGAAGAGATGGGACTGGCGCGGACGTTTGAGGAGTTTCTCGAAGGCCATCTGGATCAGGAAATGCTGCGCTTCACGACGGCGGGAAGCGTGGACGATGGCAAGTCAACACTGATTGGACGGCTGCTGCACGACACCAAGAGCGTGTACGAGGACCAGCTTGCGGCGGTGAAGAAGAGCCGCGTGAACCGCGCGGCAAATGGGCACGTGGACTTCTCGCTGCTGACCGATGGACTGAAGGCGGAGCGCGAGCAGGGGATCACGATTGACGTTGCGTACCGCTACTTCTCGACCGCGCGGCGCAAGTTTATTATCGCGGACACTCCGGGGCACGAGCAGTACACGCGCAATATGGCGACGGGTGCATCGACCGCGGATGTTGCAATTATTCTGATCGATGCGAAGGCGTTTGCGAAGGCGGGCGGGCTGCTGCCGCAGTCGCGCAGGCATACATACATCGCGTCGCTGCTGGGGATTCCGCACGTAGTGGCGGCGGTGAACAAGATGGACCTGGTGGGCTACTCCGAGGAGAGCTTTGCTGCAATTCGGCGCGAGTTCGATGCGCTGTGCAAGCAGCTTGGTCTGGCGGACGAGGTGACGATTCCGGTGAGCGCGCTGGAGGGTGACAACGTTGTGTCGGCCAGCGCGCGAATGCCGTGGTACGAGGGGCCGACGCTGCTGGAGTACCTGGAGACAGTGCCGCTGGTGAGGGCTGAGACGACGGGGCCGATGCGCTTTCCGGTGCAGTTGGTGCTGCGTCCGGACGCGAGTTTTCGTGGTTTTGCGGGACAGGTGGCACGGGGAACGCTGCGCGCGGGCGATCACGTGACGGCGCTGCCCTCGCGGCGCGAATCGACGGTACGACGCATCGTTACCTATGACGGCGACCTTGCGGCTGCGTCGTATCCGCAGAGCGTTACGGTGGAGTTGGAGGACGAGATCGACCTGAGCCGCGGCGAGATGCTGGTGGAGGCCGATGCTGGAGATGCGTTGCCCGAGGTAAGCAACCGATTCCGCGCCATGGTGGTGTGGATGCATGAAGAGCCGCTGGTGGTTGGGCGGACCTACTTTGCGAAGCATACGACGCGGACGGTCCGTGCCACGGTGCGGAAGATCGAGTATCGCGTGGATGTGAACACGCTGGACCATCTGAACTCGGATGCGATTGCGATGAACGAGATTGCGGAGGTGGAGTTCGAGACTAACCTGCCGCTGTTCTTCGACAGCTATCGCGCGTGCCGATGGACGGGATCACTGATTCTGATCGATGCGCTGACGAATGCTACGGTGGGCGCGGCGATGATTGTGGGGCCGGTCGCGGCGGCCGCATCATTCACTTCGACCGAGATTACGGAGGCGTCGCTGGGCGATGCGCGGCGGCCTGCTCTGATTCTGCTGCCGGGACGAGCGGAGCTTGCGGTCCGCGTGAGGGATGCGTTGATTGCGCGCGGCGAGCGGGCTGTGGCGATCGACGATTCGCTGATCCCCGACCCGGCGGTTGCGGCTGTGGTTCGCGCGCTGGATCTGGCGGGCGTGACTGCGGTCTCTTCTCGCCGATTGGCGAAGGATGTGGTTGCGGCGATTGAGGGCTTTGCGCCGGGCGCAGTGCGAGTGGAGGATGGAGCGGACGAAGAGGCAATTTTCAAGAGTCTGACGGGGCGGCTATGAGTGGAACCGAAGCGGTTACAAATTACGAGGAGTTGACAGCGGAGGAGTTGGTTGCAGCGGTGGTTCGCGAGGCCGCGGGCGCGCCGATCTGTTTGACGAGCAGTTTTCAGACAGAGGACATGGTGGTGCTGCATATGCTGCGCAAGCATCTGCCCGGCGTGCCGGTGATTTTTCTGGAGACGGGCTACCACTTCAAGGAAGTGCTTGCGTATCGCGACCGGATGACCGCGGAGTGGGGGTTGAACCTGATCAACGCGCTGCCGCTGACGACACTGGCGGAGCATGAGGCGCAGTTCGGATTGTTGTATATTGTGCAGCCGACGGAGTGCTGCAGGATTCGCAAGGTCGAGCCGCTGATGCGGTCGCTGGAGCCGTTTGACTGGTGGTTTACGGGGCTGCGGCGGGAGCAGTCGCCGACGCGCGCGGGGTTGAAAAAGGTTGAAGACCACAAGACGCCGGCCGGCAAGCGGATGAAGAAGGTGAGCGTGCTGGCGGACTGGACGATGGCACAGGTAGACGCGTACGCCGAGGCCCACGCGATTCCGAGGCTGGAGTTGTATGCGCGTGGGTACACAAGTATTGGATGCGAGCCTTGCACGGCGATCCCAGACGATCCGGCGAACCCGCGCGGGGGACGGTGGGGCGGCAAGAAGCTGGAGTGCGGCATCCATACATTTTCCGAGAAGATGTAATAGACTCCTCTCGCGGGGTGGAAGCGATGATGGGGCTGCAATGGTAGACCGGCGTCGGATCGTTCGGTTGTGGAACGCGGGTGGGGCGCAGGCCCTGGTGACGCTGGTGCGCGTGGAGGGCCCGTCGTACCGCAGACCGGGGGCGCATCTGCTGATTGGCGCAGAGGGCGAGTGCGCGGGGATGATCAGCGGAGGATGCCTGGAGGCGGAGGTGGTGCGCAGGGCGGTTTGGATGGTGCGCGCGGGCGCTGTGGTGGAGCGCTACTCGACTCTGTTCGACGATACGGCGGAGATTCCTTTTGGGCTTGGCTGCGGCGGCGTTGTGGACTTGCTGCTGGAACCGGCGGAGACGGCGGAGTGCCGCGCGTTGGTGGCGGCGATGGAGGCGTCGCTGGGCGGAAGCGAGGCGCGCGTGGTGACTTGGCTTCCTGCGAGTGGAAGGCTGCTGCGTCGCGCAGTGCTGGGTGCGGATGGTGTTGTGGTCTTTCGCAGCGAGGGGCTGGACGCTGGCGATCTCGATGCGATTTCGCATCATTCCAGCGCTCCTGTTGAATATGACTCCGAGGTCTACGTTGAGACGCTCTCCGCTCCGCAGCGGCTGTTTGTGCTGGGCGCGGGGGAGGATGCGAAGCCGTTGGCGACGATGGCATCACTGCTGGGGTGGAGGGTGACGGTGGCCGATGGGCGCGCGCAGTTGGCACGGGCTGAGCGGTTCGCAGAAGCGGAGCGCGTGCTGGCGACGGCGTCGGTCGCGGAGCTGGAGGTCCGGGCGAAGGATGCGGTGATCGTGATGACGCACAGCTATGAGCAGGACCGGGCATTTCTTGCGGAATTGCTGGCGGGTGCGGCGGGGTATATCGGGCTGCTGGGAGCGGCGCATCGCAGCAGCCTGCTGATCGGCGAAGCTGCTGCACAACTGGGGCGCAGCGTGACGGAGTGCTGCGCGCGGGTGTGGGCACCGGTGGGAATGGATTTGGGCGGCGATGGTGCGGAGGCGATTGCGTTGGCGGTGGTGGCCGAGGTGCAGGCTTGGCGGCAGGGTAGGCTGGGCGCGTCGCGGAGGCTGTCGGCGGAGGACGTGGCGCGGCAGATCGAGCGGGGCGGCGCGTCACGCTACATGCAGACGCAGTGCGCGATGGGCGCGGCAGAGCGATGACGGCGGCGGTGGTGCTGGCGGCGGGAGCTTCGACGCGGCTGGGCGAGCCGAAGCAACTGGTGCGGCTGGCTGGCGAGACGCTGCTGGAGCGCGCGGTGAGGACGGCGCGGGAGGCGGGCTGCTCACCGGTGGTCGTCGTGCTGGGCGCGGAGGCGGAGCAGATTGCGGAGGAGTGCGATCTGAGTGACTCGGCGGTGGTGGTCAACGAGGAGTGGAGCGAGGGGATGGCTAGCTCGATCCGGGTTGGCGTTGGTGCTTTGCAGGACGCGGATGGTGTGGTGCTGATGACCTGCGACCAGCCGGCGGTGACGGCGGCGCATCTGCGCGCGCTGATGAAGACGGGCGAGGCGACGGCCTCGACGTATGCGGGGCGGCGCGGGGTTCCGGCGTACCTTCCGGCGGCGTCGTTTGCGCAGCTGTTGGAGTTGCGTGGCAATGTCGGGGCGCGCGAGCTGCTGCGCGGGGTCGAGGTGGTCGAGCTGGCGAACGGCGAGCTGGACGTGGACACCGCAGAGGACCTGGAGCGGTTAGACAGTTGTCGTGGCCTGCTCTAAACAAAGGACATCCAGGTTGCCGCAGGCCACAAGAGCATTGCCATGGCAGCGCGCTACAGCCATCTGTCTTCCAAGCACGAATCGTCCAATATATTATTGATATAAAGTAGTTTACTTGGTGCCCGGAGGGGGATTTGAACCCCCACAACCCTTGCGGGTCTGCGGATTTTAAGCCCGTTTTTCCCAAAATTGCACGGGGTTGCACCGGGCTGCGTCAAACAGCATAAGCCGACTGTAATGTTTAACTTGAAAGAGTGCTTGCTCACGCACTGCCTGGCACTGAACCGCACTGAATTCCGGAACAAAGTATCCCCAGAAGTATCCCCGGAATTCTCTCTCTTTGCCCGTTCCATTGACGTTACCAAGCATCAGCGCTGCTTGCCTGGAGCAACGCTCTTACCATTACCCGCGCCTCAAGATGCATTTGCTATCAAGTCTACAAAAGCGCGGAATCGGGCTTCGATCTCTGCCGCAGAGGTTGCCGGGTAAACAAAATCTGCAAAGCGTTTGACAGGTCGGAGTCTTTCGCTGAGTGCGCAGGTCGCCGACACGATTACTCGCTGCGAGGGTCTGGCAAGCTCAAGACTTTAATAAGGCAAGGAATCAAGTTAGGTCAGCTGATTGCGTACCGCTTCCCATGTGCGTTTGATGCCCTGTTCGAGGTCAGTGGTATGACACCAGCCGAGCGAGTGCAGGAGGCTGACGTCCAGCAACTTTTGCGGTGTACCGTCGGGCTTGGTGGCGTCGAAGACGAGGGCACCGTCGAAGTCGATGACGCGGGCTACGGTCTCAGCCAACTCGCGGATGGTGACATCCTCGCCGGTGCCGATGTTGATCAGCGGCGGCGTGTCTTCGTTGAGTAGCGCGCCGAAGCAGGCGTCGTCGAGGTTCATCAGGAAGCAGCATGCCTGACCGAGGTCGTCGGAGTAGAGAAACTCTCGGCGCGGGGTTCCGGTTCCCCAGACGACGACCTGCTTCGCGCCGGAGGCCTTGGCCTCGACCGTCTTGCGGATGAGCGCGGGCAGGACATGCGAGTTGACGAGGTCGAAGTTGTCGCCAGGGCCGTAGAGGTTGGTGGGCATGACGGCGAGGTAGCGGGTGCCGTACTGGCGGTTGTAGCTCCAGCACATCTCAATGCCGGCGATCTTGGCCAGCGCATAGGGCCGGTTGGTGGGTTCGAGCGGCCCGGTGAGCAGGTACTCCTCCTTGATCGGCTGGGGACAGAGCCTGGGGTAGATGCAGGAGGAGCCGAGGAAGAGCAGGCGCTTGATACCGGCGTTACGGCTGGCCTCGATGACGTTGGTCTGGAGGATAAGGTTGTCGCGGATAAAGTCTGCGGGATAGGTGCTATTGGCGAGGATGCCGCCGACCCTGGCTGCTGCAAGGAAGACGAAGTCTGGCCTTTCGGCGGAAAAGAACGAGTCGACGGCGAGCTTGTCGAGCAGGTCAAGTTCTTCATGCGTACGCGTGAGGATGTTGCGGTAGCCCTGGCGCAGGAGTTCGCGGTGGATGGCGGAGCCGACCAGGCCGCGGTGGCCCGCAATGTAGATGCGGCTGTCGGGATGCATAAAGGCAGTATGCGCGGAATCTGTTTGAGTAGATGTATCTGGCATGGGTTATGTCTCGTGTACGTTGTATGCGTCGAAGCCGTGGCGCAGGACGAGGGCATCACGCTGGGCGGCCCTGAGGTCGGACTCGACCATCTCGCGGACGAGCTCGTCGAAGCTGGTGCGCGGAGTCCAGCCGAGCTCGCGCTGTGCCTTGCTTGCGTCGCCGAGTAGGGCTTCAACCTCGGTGGGCCGGAAGTAGCGCGGGTCTACCGCGACAACGACGTTGCCGGCCTTGTCAATGGCTTTTTCTTCGACGCCGGAGCCCTGCCAGGTGAGGTCGAGGTCGAGCAGTTTGGCACAACGCTGGACAAACTCACGCACGCTGTACTGCTGGCCGGTCGCGATGACATAGTCCTGCGGCTTCTCCTGCTGCAGCATGAGCCACTGCATCTCGATGTAGTCGCGAGCGTGTCCCCAGTCGCGTTTGGCGTCGAGGTTGCCGAGGAAGAGCTCAGCCTGTAGGCCGGTCTTGATGCGGGCGAGGCCACGGGTGATCTTGCGAGTGACGAAGGTCTCGCCGCGCATGGGCGACTCGTGGTTGAAGAGGATTCCGTTGCAGGCGTATATACCGTAGGCTTCGCGATAGTTGACGACGATCCAGTAGCCGTAGAGTTTGGCAACCGCATACGGCGAGCGCGGATAGAAGGGAGTGGTCTCCTTCTGCGGCGTCTCCTGCACCAGGCCGTAAAGCTCGGAGGTGCTGGCCTGATAGAACTTCGTCTTCTTCTCCAGGCCGAGGATACGGATCGCTTCCAGCAGGCGGAGCACGCCGAGTGCGTCGGAGTCGGCGGTGTACTCCGGCTCCTCAAACGAGACTCGGACGTGTGACTGCGCGGCCAGATTGTATATCTCGTCCGGGTGCACTTTTTCGACGATGTGGATGAGCGAGGAGGAGTCGGTCATGTCGCCGTAGTGAAGAAAGAAGTGGCGCGAGGGCAGGTGTGGATCCTCGTAGATGTTGTCGATGCGCGCGGTGTTGAACATGGACGCGCGGCGCTTGATGCCGTGGACCTCATAACCTTTGGCAAGCAGAAAGGCGGCGAGGTATGCCCCGTCCTGCCCGGTAACTCCTGTGATCAGGGCTTTCTTCAAACTTCCATCTCCTTTGCGTCTTCCGCACGGTGCCTCGACTAGGCGTTCCGCCCTGCTCGTGTCGGTCTTGCACAGGATGAGACTGACGACTGCCGGCGCATTTTCGAATGCCGCAGCCGCTCCTCGACTATGGTACACGGAACTCATGGTGTTGTACTGCATTGCGGGGGTCTGTGTGGTTGCGGATGAAGGGGATACCAGTAGCCCTTGGATGCTCAAAATTGCCTACTGATTGCGAGGATGTCAACGCTGTCCTGTGACGGCCATGTGCTATAGTTTTCGCAACACCTAATCTGCATCCACGTCGGATGTGAGTGGAGTATGAAGATGCCTCCCTACATCATGGGCCCGCGGCTTCCGTTTGTAGTATCCTTGCATCCGGAGGACGGTGTGGAAAACGTCTCACCCAAGTGAGGATAGCGAAGCTTTGTCTGAAACATGGCATCAGGGCATCGATCTAGCGAGCAGTCGCACCCTGGACTCCTTCACGGATGGGTTCTGCGCGCCTGCGCCCTGTGCTCCGAAATGGTTTGCAGCCTACACGACTCCGCGCCATGAAAAGCGAGTGGGCCAGCACCTGGAGATGAGGGAGATTGAGCATTATCTGCCCCTCTACCGCACCCAGCGCAAGTGGAGCGACGGGTCGAGGGTCACCCTGGATCTTCCGCTGTTTACCGGTTACATCTTTGTTTGCATCCAGCGGGCGCAGCGTGTTCGAGTGCTGGAAGTGCCGGGGGTGTTGGCAATTGTAGGCGGCACGGGGGGCGAACCCGCATCGTTGCCGGCATCCGAGATTGCTGCGCTTCGAGCCGGCCTTTCTGAGCGCAACGCCCAACCCCACCCTCTTCTGAAGGTGGGGCAGAGGGCACGCATTCGGTCCGGTGCCTTTGCCGGGATGGAGGGGGTTGTGCAGCGAATGAAGTACAGCTACCGCGTCGTTCTCACGCTGGATAGCATCATGCAAAGTTTTGCCGTGGAAGTTGACGGCGAGGATCTTGAGTTACTGGATTCCAATCAGCATTAACTCCCTTCCCGTAAACTCCTGCCGCGCAGCGGGTTAATGCTTGTATTAACAACAATTCATAGTGATGAGAAGCGGCAGTAGGTATACGATACGAGAACAGGAGAAACCAATGTCCTCCATACCGCTTTCCGCGCGACGCTTTAATGCGGAGCTTATACGGCATCGTGTTCTTGCTAATCTTCTGGACTTGGCTGCATTTGTCCTTTCCGGGTTTTTCGCTTTCGAGCTGCGATTTGACGGCGCGGTGCCTGCGCAGTATTTCCACTCGATGGAGGTGGCGCTCGGCATCTGGGTTGTCGCAAAGTCGGTGGCCTTCGTCGCTGGCAAGCTGAATCGTGGGAATTGGCGGTATACATCAACCTACGATGCCGTGCGGGTTGTGGTCGCGAACTCGGTGGGATCAGTTCTGGGCGGAGTGGCTCTGTACGTTCTGCTCGGACCTTGGGGAATGCCGCGCTCTGTGTATATTCTCGATTGGCTGCTCTGCTGCTTGTTGACCATGGTGGCAAGGCTGACCGTTCGCATGGTTTACACCTCCCTTAGGGCGAACGGTACGGAAGGGGTGCAGACGAGGACGCTGATCTATGGCGCCGGTATATCAGGGCAGGCATTGCTGCGGGAGTTTCGTCAGAATCAGTCTCTGATGTGCGATGTTGTGGGTTTCATCGATGACGATCCGTTGATGGCTCACTCGATCTTGCAGGGGAAACCGGTGCTCGGAACCGGAGAAACCCTCGCAGAAACGGTGCGAACGTATGCCATCAAGAGAGTGCTGATAGCGGTCCCCTCCGCGACTGGGCCTCAGATGGTGCGCATTTTGAAGCTGGCCCTTGATGCCGGAGCGGAGTACAAGATGGTGCCGGGTTTGGGAGACCTCATTCAGGGCACGGAGTTGGGTAAACAGATCCGGGATGTCGCCGTCGAAGACATCCTCGGCAGAAGGCCGGTCCATCTGGACCAGGAGAGCATTCGCGAGCGCATCGAGGGAAAGGTTGTGATGGTGACCGGCGCCGCGGGCTCGATCGGATCGGAGCTCTGCCGTCAGATCGCCCGGTTCCGCCCGGCAGCTCTCATCGGCTTCGATGAAGCGGAGACCCCACTCTTCCACTTGGGCAGGGAGATGGGCAAAAACTTCCCCGATCTGAAGTTTCACGCGGAGATCGGCGACATTACCCGGCCAGACACACTACAGCGGGTCATGCTTCACCATCAGCCTTCAATCCTCTATCATGCTGCAGCCTACAAGCATGTCCCAATGATGGAGCGGCACGTCTTTGCCGCTGTCGAAAACAATATCTTCGGCACCTGGCAGGTTGCCCGCGCTGCGGCAAAACACGGGGTGGAAGATTTTGTGATGATCTCCACCGATAAGGCGGTCCGGCCGACCAGCATGATGGGCGCTACAAAGCGCGTGGCGGAGTTGGTGATCGGCGCATTCCAGAAGGAGTATGGCACTAAGTTTGTTTCAGTGCGCTTCGGCAACGTGCTGGGGAGCAATGGAAGCGTGGTCCCAATCTTCAAGGAGCAGATTGCCGCTGGCGGACCGGTGACTGTCACCCACCCGGAGATGCGCCGTTATTTTATGACCATTCCAGAGGCGGCCCAGCTTGTATTGCAAGCGTTCTCGATCGGTAAGGGCGGAGAGGTCTTTGTCCTCGATATGGGGGAACCTGTCAAGATCGTCGATCTTGCCAGGAATCTCATTCTGCTCTCCGGGCTTCAACCGGATCAGGACATCAAGATTCAGTTTACCGGAGTGCGCCCTGGGGAGAAGTTGTTTGAAGAGTTGAACCTGCAGAATGAGCACCTGGTTCCGACGTCGCACAGAAAAATCAGGAGCTATGTCGGCCAACACAATCTTGATGCAAAGCAAATCAAGGAAATAATACAACGCCTGCAGGGAATTATTGAAGAACAGGACATTACCAGCCTCGTGCTGCTGCTCAAAGAACTGGTTCCTAGCTACAGTCCCGGATCCAAGGTGCTGAAGGCCGCCATGTTGGCCCAACCGAACCATGCCGAACCAGTCAAAGTTCAGGTTCCTTCCGGGCAGGTCAAGAGCGTTCTCTCGGTGCGCCTCACGCCGGCAACTCGAATCAATTAATATTGTTGCTTCAGGGGCCTCGCGCCGGAGCACGATGCAGTCGCAGAGAGCGATCCTTGTGTGTTGTCTGGCATCTCGCCATTACGCAGATGCGGGATAATTAATTCATGTTGTTAAAAGGTCAAAGGATGAGCGAAGTGGTGCTTGATAACCATGGGAGTTCTGACTCCAGACGGCGTCGCAGCCGGGTCGGTTTGCTGCTGGTTACCGCAGTTGCTGTTGCTCTACTGTGTAAGTCCCTGCCTGCTCAGAATGCTGGTGGGACAGCTTCCGGCTCGGGCAGTGGCGGTCAAGCAACTGCGGCGGGTAGCAGTGGACAGGCGACCGGACAGGCTTCCTCTGCTCAGGGCGACAATGCCCAGGCGCCCGCCCAGAGTAGTGACGCCCAGGCGAATGGGAATGCGCAAGGAACCGCCCAGAGTGACAATACCCAAGCGCCTGCTCAGAGCGGGAACCCCCAAGCGCCCTCTGCGCAGGGTGGAAATACCCAAAGCCCCACCCGAGGTAGTAGCGCTCAGGGCGCAGGCCCGCGCGCGGTGACTCCTGCAAAAAACAGAGTCGAGTCACCGGAGGATGTACCTCAGGAAGTACAGCTTCCCAATCCTTATGGCTTGATCTCGCTGCGTGATCTTTACACGCAGATTCCATCTGCTGGAGGAACGCTGCGGCGCTTCGGTAGCGATGCTTTCATTCTCGGTACGGGGAATGCGAACGAATTGCCGATGGACCTTCCTGTCGGTCCCGACTACGTTCTTGGGGCGGGGGACAACATTGTCGTGAATATGTGGGGTGGCCGTTCCGATCGCCTAAGCCTGACGATCGACCGCCAGGGGCAGATCGCGCTTCCAGAGGCGGGCACGATCACGCTCGACGGACTTACGATCGCCCAGGCGCAGAGTGCCATTCAAAAGTCCCTCAGTACGCAGTTTCAGGGGGAGCATGTCGAAATTTCCCTGGGCCGGCTGCGCACCGTTCGCGTGTATGTGGTGGGCGACGTGCAGCGGCCAGGCCCCTACGATGTCAGCTCGCTGTCCACGCCGCTAAACGCCCTGTACGCCGCCGGCGGCCCAACCAGCCGCGGGTCGCTGCGCATCCTGCGACAGTACCGCGGCAAACAACTGGTCCGCGAGATCGACCTCTATGACTTCCTGCTCCATGGCGTCCGCTCGAACTCCGACCGTCTCCTGCCAGGCGACACCATTATGGTACCGCCGGTAGGTTCGCAGGTCACGGTGGAAGGAATGGTGCATCGCCCCGCGATCTACGAGCTGAACGGCGAGACGACGCTGAACCAGGTCCTCGATCTCGCCGGCGGTGTGCTTGCTACAGCGAGTTTGAAACAAATCAACGTGCAGCGAATTGAAGCCCACGAACGACGCACCATGTTGAATTTGCAGCTTCCGGGGGACGCGGATGCGGTAAAAAAGGAGATCGCCGGCTTCCAGGTGCAGGGAGGGGACGACGTCGTAATCTCTCAGATTCTGCCCTACAACCAGCAAGCAGTCTATCTTGAGGGACATGTCTATCGTCCCGGTAAGTACCCCTACCGCGATGGCATGACCATAAACGATCTGTTGAAGTCATATCAGGACATCATGCCGGAACCGGCCGACCACGCGGAGCTAGTTCGTTTGCAGCCTCCGGACTTCCGGCCAGAGACCATCAGCTTTAGTTTGCCGGATGTGCTGATCGGGAACGATGCTATCCCACTTCAGCCGTTCGATCTAATCCACATCTTCAGCCGATACGAGATCGATTCTCCCAGGGTTTCAATTGAGGGGGATGTGCTTCGACCAGGCAGCTATCCAATGTCTCAAGGGATGACCGTGGCCGCGCTGGTGAGGATGGCAGGCGGCTTTACGCGCAGCGCCTATCGGGACGAAGCTGATCTTTCCAGCTATGTCGTTCAGAATGGCCAGAAGGTGCTGGTCAGCCATAGCATCGTCGAAGTGGAGAAGGCGCTGGATGGCGATAAGAATGCAGATGTGGCGCTTAAGCCAGGCAACGTCGTCAGCATTCGACAGCTGGCCGGATGGCAGGACATCGGCGCTTCGGTGACGATAAATGGTGAGGTCGAACACGCCGGTAGCTACGGGATTGAGCAGGGAGAGCGCTTGAGCTCGGTGCTGAAGCGGGCGGGAGGTTTCCGAGTGGATGCGTATCCGGCCGCCGCCGTCCTGGAGCGTGTGCAGGTTCGCGAACTGGACGAGCAGGCTCGCCAGCAGATGATTCTGAGAATTGAAACCACGCCAGTCAATGTTAGGCCAGGTGCGATGAGCGCACAGGTAGCAACTGATATGCAGCAGTCACTCCAGCAGCAGCGACAACAGATTCTCACAACGCTTCGCAGCCGGCCCGCAAGCGGTCGGATGGTGATCAATATCTCTGAGGACATCAGCAAATGGGAAAATACATCGGCGGACATTGAATTGCGTGCGGGAGATATGCTGGTCATTCCAAAGCGGCCTAATTTCGTGATGGTTAGCGGACAGGTATATAACCCAATAGCGATAAGCTACGTCCCGGGCAGGAATGTCGACTGGTATTTGCGGAAGGCCGGCGGGGCGACACCATATGGCAACAAAAAAGATATTTATGTCCTGCGTGCCGATGGGTCAATAGTTCCGCGCGGGAGTAGCTGGACTGGCAATAATTTAATGAACCTCCGATTGCGGCCCGGCGATTCCGTGTTCGTTCCCGAGAAGATTATCGGCGGTTCGCAAATCTGGCAAAATATAGCAAGCATGGCGCAGATCATGTCAGCAGCCGCCCTGCCCATCGCCATCGCCGGAACCTTCTAATGACCCGATCACAAATCGATCGGGCAACATACGAAAATCCGGAGTATTCTCATGCACGGCGATATGCGGAAGACAAGTTAGCTGCAAATATTGATGAGTCGCCAAGGCTATCAATACTTTATTCAGAACGTGACAATCGCACTGCCCTTTACCTGTTGAAGAAAAACGGATGAGATTCCCCCGACCAAGGCAGTTCATGAAGCCCCGGATCCTGCCGGCTCTCTCTTGAGTTACCTTCCTCGTTCCACTGGAGACGAAACATTGAGTACCGCAGATGAACAGCATCAAGATGTAGCCGACAATACATCTGACTTGGAAATCCCGGTTGCCGAGTTGGCATCTGCCATCTGGCAACGCCGACGCTGGCTGGCCATGGTAACTGGTCTCGGTATGTTACTTGCCGTCGGCTATGCATTGTCGATTCCTAATCAATACACATCCACGGCCCAATTGATGCCACCCGATCAGCAGGCACTTTCCAGTACCTCCATGCTCGCCGCGCTATCTGGGGCCGGACCTACAGCTAACCTGGGGGGAGGCTTGATGAGCACGAGAACGCCCGGAGAGACCTTTATCGGTATTCTTTCCAGTCAAACCGCACAGGACGACATTATCGATCACTTTGATCTGCGGCGCGTCTATCATTGCAAGTTCTATACGGACGCCCGCAAGATACTGACTGCGAAGACCGCAATCGATGAGGACAAAAAAAGCGGAATTATCAACATCAGCGTGACGGATCGCGACCCAAAGCTGGCGCGAGATGTTGCTGAATCATACGTCGAGGAACTTGATAAACTCGTCAACAGTTTAAGCACATCCTCGGCTCGCCGTGAACGAGAGTTTCTGGAGCAAAGGCTAAAAACCATCAAGAGTGATCTGGACGCCAGTTCTGTGGAATTGAGTCAATTTTCGAGTCGCAACGCGACCATGAATCCACAAAGCCAAGGCCAAGCCTTATTTGAATCTGCTACGAGGTTACAGGGCGAACTGATTACAGCTCAGAGTGAGTTGTCTGGGTTGAAGGCCATGTATAGCGATGACAACGTGCGTGTGCGCGAAGCCCGCGCGCGCATCGACGAACTGCAAAGTCAATTGCGAAAGATGGGTGGTATAGGCGGGAAAGTGGATGGTGCCGATCAAAAATCCGACCAGTTGTATCCTTCCATCCGCGAGCTGCCTATACTAGGCGTGACATATTCCGATCTTTCCCGGCAATTGGCCATGCAAGAGGGAATCTATGAAATTCTAACCAAACAGTACGAACTTGCCAAAGTTGAGGAAGCGAAAGAAATCCCAACCATCAAAGTGCTTGATGAGCCGCAGGTATCAGAGAGAAAGTCTTCCCCTCACAGGTCGATCATCATTCTGGTTTACATCTTAATTTCAGCCTTTGCTGGCATTGTTTGGATCGCCGCAGTTGAGCTTTGGAAGATGAGACACGATTCCACATCGTCGAGTAGGGTATAAAGGTGGCCGCTTGATCGCATCCATCATACAACATGCACGGCAATTCATTCTGTCGCGCGATCACGCCAGCGTAACTGACCACTCGCGCAAAGCCGAGAGAAACCGCCGTGCTGCAATACGAAATGTTGATTTTGCGAGCCATGGGAGAAGCATGAAGAAGTGGATTAAGAAGCTGTTGCCGAAGTCGGTTTGGAGACAACTCAGCCAAGTCCGCGAGAGATGGTTTGTCATTTACGCGAAGGGGTCATATTCTCAAGAGGGTGAGGACATGCTTCTGGATCGCTTCCTGGTGCACAGGCACTCCGGATTCTATGTCGATGTTGGAGCTCATCATCCCAAGAGGTTGTCCAACACCTATCGGCTCTATCGCAGAGGATGGATGGGCCTCAACATCGATGCGAACCCTGGCAGCATGGCGTTGTTCAGGAAGATTCGTCCCAGGGACATCAATATCGAAGCCGCCGTGTCCTTTACCCGCCAGGAGCTGACTTACTACATATTTAATGAGCCCGCGCTGAACACCTTCAGTAAGGACTTGGCTTTGGAGCGTGTGAGTGAAATTTATTCAATTATTGAAGAAGTCAAAATCCTAACGGTGCCGCTATGGCAGCTACTCGACCAACACATCCCGGCCGGCACTGTGATCGACATGCTAACCGTTGACGTGGAAGGCCTGGACTATGATGTGCTTCGGTCAAACGATTGGGGCCGCTATTCGCCAGAGTTCATACTCGTGGAATGTTTGGGCGCCTTGACACTGGAACAGGCAAGCTCTGATCCTGTGGCGCAACTGCTATTCGGCCAGCAATACTCCATCGTCGCGAAAACCATGAACACTGTTCTTTTCAGGCTGACACAGCTCGGTTCGAGCAGCGAATCCATTTGACCCGTGGAGATCCAATCTTCCCATTGCGGGAGATGTAGCCATTCTCCGCAATGGCATCGATTCCAGTGAACTTTCGCGCGCATTGCATAGGTGTGCTATCCGGTAATCCCCCAGAACTTTGTAGGGATAAACGATCTCATCTGCATGAAAAAGATGGGCCGGGTCTTCGCGCTGAACGCATTCGCGAACACTGCGGAAACCGCATAGGCGGCGACGGTGGCAATCGCCGCGCCCATAGCTGAGTATCGGGGGATAAGATAAAGATTCATTGCGACATTGATTATCGCGCCGGCAATGGTACGGTAGAGCGACAGTGTCAGCAGATTCTTGGACAAGTCCCAGGGCGATTGCGCGACGCCGAGGAAGACGAAGACGGAGGCCCAGACGTGAACTGCGAGCACCGGTGCCGCACCGCTATAGCTGGTCGAGTATAGGATGCGGACGATGGCGTGGGAGGCGAGCGCCACGATGGAGCCGATGACGCAAGCGGTCATGGTCATCAGGGAGAATAGTTTGCGCAGGCGGCTGTAGAAAAGTTCTGGATCGTCCTTCACTCGCATGATGGCGGGGGAGACGGAGGAGACGATGCCCATGGGAATGAAGTACCAGACTTCCGAGATTCTGGTGGCCGCGGAGTATAGGCCGACCGCATAGTCTCCCTTCATCATCTTGAGCATGACCATATCCAGACGCATGAAGATCATGATGGCCATCCCGGTGAAGATGACCGGCCAGCTTTGTTTGAGCAGGTAGATCGCTCTTGTTTTGCTGCTGCGCCAGGCGAATATTCTGCCGCCTGAGAGACGGTAGCCAATCACCAGACCAATAGCACCCAACGCGATTTCACCAGCGTAGGAAGCGGCGAACGTCCATAGGGGTGCCTTGGCGTAGATCAGCGATACGCGCACGGCAGCAAAAACCAGAAAGGCGGAATTCTTGGCCCAGACCGTAATCTTCGACTGCACCTGCGACTGAAAGAAAGAGTCGATGGTGTCGAATGCCTGAAAGACAAGCATCAACGACAGGATGGAGACCAGCAGCAGCGCCTGCCTATCGTGGGGTTGAATGAGGCGAAGGGTTGCAATCGACAGCCCAACCGCCAACAGGCCGCCGCCGCTGCGGATCGCGAGGGTTGTGCCGAGGATCTCGTGCGTGTGCTGGGCGTTGTGCAGCACCTCCCGCACCACAAGCCCTTCCAGACCAAATGTGGTCACGGTCCCGAACAAGGCAACGAACGCAATCGCGAAGTTCAAGCTGCCGAACTGGACGGGACCCAGATAGCGGGCGACCCATACCCCAACGAACAGCCCCATTCCCAGGCGGACAACGCGATCCACCATCAGCCAGCCTATGTTATCGATTACCTTGCGAAGGCCGGGGCTGATCTTGTCGAGTTCTTTGGTCATGCGCGCACCAAGCGCTGTGCTATTCAAAGTATGGTTCCTTGGATTCGAGTGGGGGCTCCAAGAGGAGCGGTCGTTGATCTTCGCAATTCTCGCACTGTTCAATGTTACGGAAAGCGACTTGCTCTATGGCAAAGGACGCAGAATGGATGGCCATCTGAAGCTCATAATATATATGATACAATAAGTTGCAAAGAGCGGGGTCTAGCTTTCGGGGCGTTGCAGGAGCGACAGGAGCGATTGGCAATCCAGCCTGAGGTTTCTTTGCATTTGGACCGGTCCGGAAGTATCATTGTCTATTCCGCATTTCCTTTTTGATTAATCACTCTGAAACCACAAACGTCGTCAATGTTAATGAGGGTGCGAACGTGGTAAAGACGTTCCGGGGATCCGTACCTAATGGGTGAGATACAAAACCGGACTTTTCAGCTTTCCTTCAACTTCTCCCTGAAGATTGATTTCCAGGGATCACGAGTCACATCCGCCGCTAGCTTGTTGGTGGTTCGAGAGCTGGATGAGAATGTTGAAGACTCAGAAAGTATCCGGGTCTAGCAATGCCTCAACCACATCTAGAGCGAGTTCTCGTGACAGGAGCCACTGGAACTCTCGGCTATAACATCGTCAGGCGCCTTGGGCTGATGCATCCCGCAACATCTGTTCGTGTGCTGATGCGACGGCTGGACGACACGCTCTTCGCGGATCTCGCAAATGTGGACCTTGAGCAGGTCGATATCGCGGACACCCCGCGCCTGATACAGGCCGTTCTTGGCTTCCAGCCGAATGCCATCATCCATTGCGCAGCCAGTGGTGTGCGCCCATCGAAGATCGACTGGTTCGACCTCATCCGACTCAACGTCACCGCCTCGGTTGCGCTCTTCGAGGCATCCTGCGAGATAGAGCGCTGCCACTTCATCCATATGAGTACCGGCCTTGTCTACGGCGAGCAGAACCGGCCATGCCGCGAGGGCGACCCGATCGACACGCTGCACCCCTATGGGGCCAGCAAAGCCGCGGCCGATTGTCTGCTGCGCGCCGGAGCCGAACGGCTGAAGCGACACCTCACCGTCATCCGACCGTTCTCATTCACTGGCCTGCATGACGGAGGCGACCGGCTGTTTCCATCCCTCCTGCGCAGCGCGCTGGTGGGTGAGCCGTTCAGCATGTCGACTGGCACACAGATCCGCGACTTCTGTGCCGTGCAGGATGTGGCCGAGGCGGTTTGCCTTGTCCTCGAAGAGGGAACGCTACCCGGACGCGACGTGTTCAATATCGGCAGCGGTCTGTCGATCTCGCTGCGCGGCATCGTGGGTTCGGTCTGCCGTCAGCTTGGACTCGAGGTAGATCTCCGCCTGGGAGAGATGCCGTTCCATCCCTATGAGCCGATGAACCTGGTGGCCGACATCCACATGGCGCGGTCGCTCGGCTGGCAGCCCAGGACGAATCTTGCCTACGCCGTCTGGCAGCTTGCGCAGTCGGAATTCCCAGAACTCCAGGTCACCCAACCGGAGCAGTATCGATGACGCAAACTGACCATAGCTTGACTCTGTCGACTTGACCGTGATGTTCCTGCATACAACGAGGCAGCCGCATTGCGCGATCTCCTGCCCGCGATCAAGGCCGAGGTGCTGACGCAAGCTGCGAACCTGCGCGGTCCGGCTGAGTGAAGCAGATGCATATTTCGAGCGAGCTAGGACTGAAAAAGGAGATTCAGGATTAAAACGCTAAGCATATGTATTCCAAGTATTAATCGAAAAAACTACTTGTTCCAGGCTCTGCGGTCGATTCTTGAATGCACTCAGCACATGGATCGATTGGAAATCTGCGTGTCGAATAACTATTCGGACGAAGATTACACCGATATCGAGAATTATCTGAGGTCGTATCCGTGTGCGAAATATGTGCGTCAATTGCGAAGGATTTCGCTCGACGAAAACATGCATTCTTGTGTAACAGCAGCTATTGGTACATATGTATATTATCTCGGAGATGACGATTATTTTCTTCCAGGAGGGTTAAATGAGCTTTTCGAGATAATAGACCGCGATCACCCCGATCTTGTAATTATGAATGGGCTTCGGGTGGATGCCGAAGGTCTGCCATTAGGCCGGTCCTTTTCATCTGAATCAAAAATCATCAGGGATTTTCCCACAGCCTACACATATTACAACACGAAGGGCGCATTCGGAGCCGTTCTGGTGAAACGCGAGTATCTAACTGATACATTATTCAGAAAGTTCTATGGCACGAGCCATGCGTATGCATGTTTTTGGGCAGCCCTTGCCATGCTCCATGAAAGCCATCGAGATTTTCATTTAGTGGCTCTAACACCACAGAACCCAATTGTCGCACTTCGGCAAGCAAAGAAAACATATAGTGATCTAGATGTACATTATGATCATATACCGCGATGGTACGAAACGCTCCTCGGATTTATCGGAAATATAGATTTCAAACGAACAATCAGTGCCCCGATAGACCAGAGAGCTCGTCATAACACAAGTATGGGCGTTCTAGCTTGCCGAAAATTAGCTGGAACAAATATTAGCAAAATACGGGAATATCCAGGGCATCGCCGTTCTTTTTTTGGCGATGCAAACTTAATACTAATTGAAATCACGCCCATAAGACTTCTGCGTATTATCAAGAAGATTAAGAATGCGCTTACGAGATAGGCGAGATCATAACACGAAATGAGTCCACAGACATTATGAATGTGATCCATTTCAACATCCACAAGTTTAAGTCAAAACCGTAGATTGTCTTTCCTCATGGTTAGTTGGTTTGTGTCCTTGTTGGTTGAGGTGGTGACTCGCGGATCGCTTATATTTCCGGTTGCAATCTGGTCGAGAAGTATCTACATACCAGCTACAGCTACTTTTTTCCCCAGATTGAAGGCATTTGGGGATGGGCGACCTGGAGATCGGAGTGGCAGCGCTATGACCGTCATCTTAGGGACTGGCCTTTTCTCAGGAACGAGGGAATGCTCTTGGAAATCTTTGATCAGCCAAGGATGGTCGCACAATGGACGCAGATCCTCGATGCGATGCACGACGGAACCGGACCAGACACATGGGACTATCAATGGGTATACACATGTTATAAAAATAATTCACTCATAATCGTTCCCGCCGTTAATTTAATCGCAAATATAGGCTTCGGGATTGGTGCGACGCATACTACTGCAGCCGATTCTCGATTTACTCCACCGGCGGCTACCATGGAGTTTCCTCTTAGGCATCCATCCAGTTATGTCCCATTGCGCAGCATAGACCGTCGTCTTCCAGATATGTATATCACACCACTTTTTCTGCGTGCTGTAAGGAAAATCCGTCGTGTTGCCAAACGCCTGAGGTGCTGATCCGGCTCATCCACTGGTGGGTCAGCTCCCGTCTCCATCCACCATTTTACTACTGCTGGGACTTGCAATCCGGTCGTTTATCAGTTGCTGCGGTGACGCTGTCGCCATTTTTAAGAACGGCGGGGAAGTGGTACGGTTTCAAGTGATTGTCGCCTCCATCTTCGGGATAGCATGCGTCTTCACGAACGTGTATTGCGTGCATCACTTCGGGATCTTCGGCGTTCCTGGGGCGACCATCATTACATACTTATTGTTGAACGCGTTGCCCGTCAGTCTGCACATCCCCCCATTCATAAAAAGCGTATGATTTCTGGCTCTATAGCAGTATTTGTGGGTGAAGCGGGCGGTGGAAGAAGCCGCTCCGAGGAAAAGTCCAAAAGCGGGACTTTTCCACCTCGCCTGGAAATCCTGCAAGTGCGGCGGGATTTCCACTTCTCCCACCGTCTACCGGTTTACCGTCAGGGTCTCTTCGACCAACTGCTAGAAGCCGAGTTTCTCCAGCATCGTGGCTACCGGAAGCAGCCCTCCGTAGGCCGTCAGATTCCGCGCTGCAAAATCATAGGGCGTGGAAGCCTCGATTTTATTAGGCTCCAGAGTATCTGCGCCAACCCCTTGATTGACGGGGCTGTCAGGCGTAGTCTGATCTGCATTGCCCACCATTTGGGTGACTCCTGGGAATCGGTCTGCGAAGCTCTGAACTTCGGGTCCCTACTGTTTTAAACCAAGATTCTCAGGGGTTCCCAAACGGCCTTGTGCATAATTCAGGTGCCAAGGGGGAGCTTTCCAGCGGCGCGGTCGAAGGTCTCAACAACAAAATCCGTGTGATTACCAGACGATCCTTCGGTTTTCGTACCTTCAAAGCGATGGAAATGGCTCTCTATCACACACTTGGCCGACTGCCCGAACCGAAAACCGCCCACAAATTCTGCTGAGGAGACTGATTTCTCAAGTCTCTGTGTCTGCTGACATGATAACATAAAGTTACCGACGGCACAGTGAGTGTTCAACTCGCAGATATCAACCGTCGTTCACGGTGTGAACCAGCAATGATTGAAGATCCTAGTCCGTATCCCAAAGTAAGCATCCTGATCCCTGTATACAATCGTGAGAATTATCTCCCCGAGTGTATCCAGTCGGCGCTGGATCAGACTTTCGTAGATTTGGAAATCGTAATCTCGGACAACGCTAGCACTGATATGACATGGGAGATTTGTAAGGACTTTGCTAAAAAGGATAGCAGAGTCAGGATTTTTCGAAACGAAACAAATATTGGTCCTTTGAGAAACTGGTTGAGATGCGTTAGTGAGGCCCGTGGCCAGTATATTAAGATACTATTTAGTGATGACCTAATGTTCCCCCATTTTCTGGAACACACATTACCTTATCTTGAAGATGAGGAAATCGCATTTGTTTCCACGGCTGTAATCATTGGAGAATCGCCCGATAAGGGACATAGTGAATATGTGCCAAAACGCAGTACCGTCATTTTGTCAAGATCTGTCTATCTAAAACGTCTCATCTATGGACAAGCTCCTTTTTCGCCCGGTGCTGGAATTTTTCGTATCAAGGATGTTCGAAAGAATCTACTTACTACAATTCCAGTACGCATTCCCCATGATTTTCCTAAGCATGGTGCAGGCCCCGATGTATTGCTCTATGCGTTAACATCTATTGCATACAAAAAGGTAGCGATGCTACCTCAATGGGATGTGTTCTTTCGTGCCCATCCCGAGTCGATCTTCGTATGCGATGCAGATAAAGATATCTATAGCGCATATGGTGCCGCCTTGGCGTGGTTTTTCAGGAAGAATGAGAATCGGCGGTTCTGGTTCAGGTATGTTGCTTTAATTTGGGTACAAGGGATGGCTCGCGCGCGCCACTGGATTTCCCTGCGAAGATACTGTATCAATCACGAAGGCGATGGTTCCATAGCCGAGATGACAGGTATTACCTGGTACTCTTTTCAGGATATCATCGCAATCGTGCTAATGCGCCTAAAACGCATTTCACAAAAGATCAGGGTCCGCGATAGGCTCTTTGCGCGATGACACGGTTTGATGGATCGTCTTGAACGCAGTAGCTTTTCCTATGGACAGATCATAATGTTATTATGCCCGATTGGCAGCGTTTTTATCGACGATCTGTTTTAGTCGCAGCATTTGGTGGGGCATGCTTTTCCAGAGATAGGTTACCTAGAATATTGTAAGGAAGGTCCGGGACTGACGATGTTACGCCCACATCTTGAACGCGTTCTTGTGACCGGAGCATCCGGGACACTGGGATACAACATCGTCCGGCATCTTGGATTGAGTCACCCCACTACATCGATCCGCCTGCTGATGCGACAGATGGACAACATGCTCTTCGCGGACCTCCCGAATGTGAGTCTTGAGCAGGTCGATATCGCGGACACTGCGCGCCTGACACAGTCCGTTTTGGTTTACCAGCCGACTGCCATCATCCACTGCGCAGCCAGCGGCGTACGCCCGTCGAACACCGGGTGGTTCGACCTCGTCCGGCTCAACGTCACTGCCTCGGTTGCTCTGTTCGAGGCTTCTTGCGAGGTTGACCGCTGCCACTTCATTCACATGAGTACTGGCCTCGTCTATGGCGAGCAGGGCCGGCCATGCCGGGAGGGTGACCCTATCGATACACTGCATCCGTATGGGGCCAGCAAGGCCGCGGCGGATTGCCTGCTACGCGCCGGAGCGGAGCGCTTGAAGCGTCATCTCACAGTCATCCGCCCATTCTCTTTCACCGGCCTGCACGACGGCGGAGACCGGCTATTTCCCTCCCTCCTTCGAAGCGCGCTGGAGGGCAAACCATTCAGTATGTCGGCGGGCACGCAGATTCGCGACTTCTGTGCTGTGCAAGATGTGGCCGAGGCGGTTTGCCTCTTTCTCGAAGAAGGAACGCTGCCCGGTCGCGATGTGTTCAATATCGGCAGCGGCCAGTCGATCTCGCTGCGCGGCATCGTAGGTTCGGTCTGTCGTCAGCTTGGACTAGAGGTAGAGCTTCGTCTGGGTGAGATGCCGTTCCATCCCTATGAGCCGATGAACTTGGTGGCTGATATTCACCTAGCGAAGTCGCTTGGCTGGAAGCCAAAGACGAACCTCGCCTATGCCGTTTGGCAACTCGCGAGGTCCCAGTTCCCGAATCTTCAGGTTACCGAACCGGCGCAATATCAATGACCCAAATCAACCGGCTCGTGTCGAGATGGAGCCTCAATGAACACACTAATTACGGGCGGCTGCGGGTTCGTCGGCAGCAATCTGGCAGCGTACCTGCTCGACATCGACCCCAGCCACAAGATCACAGTCTTCGACAATCTGTCCCGCCACGGTGCCTCCGCGAACCTTGTATGGCTGCGAACGCTCGGCAGCGCAGAGCCCAATTCCATCGAGTTTATCCATGGCGACATTCGCAACGCATTCGATGTCGAGGCCGTCGTCAAGACACTCCAGCCTGACGTCATCTTTCATCTAGCCGGGCAGGTCGCCATGACTACCTCCATGCAGAGTCCGCGCCGCGACTTCGAAATTAATGTGCTTGGCTCGATCAACGTGCTAGAGGCAGTGCGGCTTCATACTCCGCAGACTGCAATCATCTACGCGTCCAGCAACAAGGTCTACGGCAACCTCAACCATCTCGACCTAATTGAATCTGAAACCCGCTATGAGCCGCGCGCCTCGCAGAATGGAGTGGACGAGTCGGTAGCAATCGAATTCCATACCCCGTACGGCTGCTCGAAGGGCGCGGCGGATCAGTACATGCAGGACTACGCGCGAGGCTTCGGATTGGACACCGTAGTCTTCCGCCACTCGACCATCTATGGAGGACGGCAGTTCGCCACCTATGATCAAGGCTGGGTCGGCTGGTTCTGCCGCCAGGCGATTGAATCGAAGGCCAACCCTTCGCGCCCGCCCTTCACCGTCTCCGGCGACGGCAAGCAGGTGCGCGACCTGCTGCACGTCTCCGACGCGGTGCGCTGCTACGTCGCCGCGTATGAGCACATCGCAGCCGCACGCGGCCATGCCTTCAACATCGGAGGCGGCATGAAGAACAGCATGAGCCTCCTGGAGTTGTTGCGCTATCTCGAAAAACGCCTCGACCTCAAGCTCAACTACACCCACTTGCCGTGGCGGCAAAGCGATCAGAAGTTCTTTGTCGCAGACAACTCCAAGACCCGCAAATTCATCGCGTGGGAACCCGCGACCAGCAAAGAAGATGGCATCGAGAGCGTCCTCAACTGGGAAAAACTGGCCTCGACGCTCGCCTGATTCAGGAGACGAGGGTACGACGCTATTACATCCCAGTTATTAATGAATAACAAGCGCATTTTCGTCTACACAGAGGCTGATCCGATCCATCGTGACGCGCGCTAGAGCCTGTAATTAACTGGCCGCGCTCAATCTCGAAGTGCAACATTTCACTTTGGGATGATGATGCATGGGCGAGTGTTATGAGCAGTTGAGTTTATCTGAGCGTATTTACATCCAATCTCAGTTGGAGTTGGGTTTCAAGGCGGCGGCAATTGCCGCCGCCTTGAAACGGGAGCCGTCGACGGTCGGCCGCGAGTTGCGGCGCAACGGGTGGAGGCGTTCAGCACGGGGCCACGCCAAGGCGGAGTGCAGGCCGCTTCCACCCCATGGTTATCGGGCGGACCGGGCGCAGCAGCGGGCCGAGGCAAAGGCCGCGCTGGCCCGGGTGCCGCGCCGGCTGGTTCCCGGAACGCCCTTGTGGGAGATGGTGGTCGACAACCTCCGCGCCAGTCTCAGTCCCGAGCAGATTGCGGGTACACTCAGACGCATGGCTCCCGCGCTGGCTCCCGTCCAACTCTCGCATGAGGCCATCTATCAGGCCATCTACGCCATGCCGCGCGGCGATCTGCGCAGCGAGGTCATCGCGCTGCTGCGTCACGGGCACAACAAGCGCCGCCCACGCACGCGTGGCCACGACCGGCGCGGGCAGATCCCCAACATGGTCCCCATCTCCCAGCGCCCCGCAGAGATCGAAGAACGCTTGGTTCCTGGACACTGGGAGGGAGATACGATCAAGGGCAAGTACAACCGCTCGGCCGTCGGCACGCTGGTCGAGCGTTCAACGCTGTTCACCGTGCCGGCCAAGATGAACGGCACCGGAGCCGAGGCCGCCGTCGATGGATTTACCCGCGTGCTGGACCGCGTCGAAGCGCAGAAGAGACTCAGCATCACCTATGATCGCGGCAAAGAGATGGCCCTGCACGAGACCCTGACCGCCAATACCGGAGTCAAGGTCTACTTCGCCGATCCTCACGTGCCCTGGCAGCGCGGCATCAACGAGAACACCAACGGACTCATCCGGCAGTTCCTGCCCAAAGGCGAAGACCTCAGTATTTACGCCCAGCAAGAACTCGATAAGTACGCTTGGCTGGTCAACGCAAGACCGAGAAAATCGCTGGGATGGAAGTGCCCCGCAAAACTCTTCCTCCCAGACTTCGACTTCGTGAAATACTACGCAAAGTTCTTTGCACTTCGATGTTGAAACGTAAGCGTATGGTCTGGGCCGTTCTTGTCGGTGGGGGTGTTTCTATGAATGGGGTTGGGATTTAAGTGTCCACATAACCTTATGTGGGCACTTATTCAGGACTGCTCGTATGGACTGGCGAGCGATACGTTCCATGGGAGCAGATCGGCAATGCGGTTGATGGGGTGATCGGCGATCTGGGTGAGGACGTGCTGGAGATAGATCTCTGGATCGAGGCCGTTGAGCTTGGCCGAGCCGAGCAGGGAGTAGATGGCGGCGGCGCGTTCACCGCCTGCGTCCGAGCCACAAAAGAGAAAATTCTTCCGTCCAAGCGCGACGACGCGCAGCGCACGTTCGGCGGCGTTGTTGTCGATCTCGAGAGTGCCGTCGTCGGCATAGCGCGTCAGGGCGCGCCATCGCGAGAGCGCATAGCGGATCGCCGCCGCCGTATCGGACTTGCGGGAGAGCTTGGCGAGCGTCGTTTCCATCCAGAGGCGCAGGCCATCGAGCAGAGGCTTTGCGCGGGCCTGCCGAATCGACTTGCGGATCTCCGGCGTGCTGCCTCGAATCTCTTTTTCAATGGCGTAGAGCGCGGCGATGCGCTCGATTGCTTCGGTTGTTGTTGGCGACGGATGCGCTACATGGATCTCATGAAACTTGCGTCGTGCGTGAGCCCAGCAGGCAACTTCATGGATGTTGCCGCTGTCGTAGAGATGATGAAATCCAGCGTAGGCATCGGCCTGTAGAGCGCCTTTGAAGTTTTTCAGGTGCAGCCTTGGACGTTCGCCCTTGCGATCCGGTGCGTAAGCAAACCACACGGCTGGCGCGGTCGTATCACCCGATGGACGGTCGTCGCGAACATAGGTCCAGAGGCGGCCCGTCTTGGTCTTGCCGGTACCGGGCGCGAGCACCGGAACGGGCGTGTCGTCTGCGTGAATCTTGCTGGCCGTCATCACATGATCGCGCACTGCATCGACCAAGGGCGCAAGCAGTTCGCTGGTTGCTCCGACCCAACCGGCCAGCGTGGAGCGGTCGAGATCAACGCCTTCGCGAGCGTAGATCTCCGACTGCCGATAGAGCGGGCAGTGATCGGCATATTTTGCAACGAGGACATGGGCCAGCAGTCCTGGCCCAGCGAGGCCGCGATCGATGGGACGCGATGGAGCCGGTGCTTGAACGATGCGAGCGCAGGCTTGCAGCTTAGCTTCGGACGAACGTGACGAATCACCTTGAAGCAGGCCCGCACATATTCCAGCATCTCGGCGACGTCCTCGCCCAACTCACGTAGCTTGCCGCCGCAGTCGGGACAGGTTGCAGAATCCGGCATGTGGGTGTGAACTTCACGCGGAAGATGCTCGGGCAACGGGCGTCGAAACGGCTTCGCGGCAACAGCATTTTTACTGGGTAGAATCGCGGCGTTTTCTTCGATGGCGCTGGCGGCCTGAAGCTCTTCAAGCTGTAACTCCAACTGCTCGATCTGGCGCATCACCTTCTCGCTCTTGGTTCCGAAGAGCATGCGTTGCAGCTTCTCGACAAGCAACTTCAGGCGCTCGATCTCGCTAACTCGCGAGGTCAGCGTCGCAGTGTATTTTTCATGCTGCGCGATCAGCAACGCCTTCAATGCATCTGGATCAAGAGCGTTCAGATCGGGCAGCATGAGAGCGACATCCATGAGCGAAGTATGCCATAAATCGTCTTCGATTAAAAGAGAAAAAGCCGCGTGAATACTGAATAAATCACTCAAACACTCAACAGAGGTTGAGCCGTCCGAATGGGGGCTCGCCAGTCGATGCCTTCGAGCAGCATCGAGAGTTGTGCGCGGCTCAGCGAGACCTTGCCGCTGGTTGCCTGCGGCCAGATGAAGCGTCCTCGCTCTAGTCTTTTGGCCAGAAGGCAGAGCCCGTCACCGTCGAACCAGAGCAGCTTCACAGTATCGCCGAGCCGCCCGCGAAAGACGAAGACATGGCCCGAGAACGGCTGCTGTTCGAGCACCGTGTGCACCTGCGCGCTCAGACCATGGAAGCCGCGCCGCATGTCGGTCACGCCCGCCGCAATCCAGATGCGCGTGCTTGCTGGAAGATCGATCACGGCCGCAGACTCTCCAGCACAACTCGCACCGTCGCCGCATCAACACGGCCTTCAAGGCTGATCAAAGCCCGGCCTGGAAGCTCGATATGAATCGCTCCAGCGCGTGGCGCGATAGCTTCGGCCTGCACTACTTGCGCAAGCTCTGCATCGTCAGACACCATGACCGGCAGCAACTTCATGCCGTTCTGCGGCTCTCCCCCGAGCAGCCCCTCGCGATACATCCGCCGCCACTGAAAGACCTGGTTCGCGTTGACTCCGTGCGCCCGCGCAACCCGAGCCACCGAAGACCCCGCCTCCAACGTCTCTTCCACAATCAGCCGCCGCTCTATCACACTGCGACGACGACGCGGCCCAGCCCCAGTCCCTATCCCATCCAACTCAAGCTTCGCTTCAGACATACAAACATCCTGAAGCCTGCCCCGCCACTTGTACACCCGGCCAACACCACGCGCTTACGTTGAAACCGGCCTTTATTCCTGTTGAATCAAAAGTTTAGGGTGGAATGCTATTATCGCGCGGCATGGAGGGATGGGAAACAAGGGTGGAGTTGAGTATCCGAGCGATGTGAGTGATGAGGAGTGGGCGTATGCGGCGCGGTATTTGACGCTGTGCCGGGAGGACGCGGGGCAGCGCGAATACCCGTTGCGGGCGGTGTTCAACGCGGTGCGGTATGTGGCGCGCACCGGCGGGCAGTGGCGCTATCTGCCCAACGACCTGCCGCCGTGGTATGTGGTCTATTACCAGATGCAGCGCTGGCTGCGTGCGGGTTGTTTCGAGACGATGGTGGAAGACCTGCGTTCCTTGCTGCGCGAGTTCGCGGGGCGCACAGCGCAGCCGACGGCGATGATCCTGAATAGTCGCACACTGCAATCGACGCCGGAATCGGGCGCACACGGCGGATACGACGGGACCAAGCGGAGACCTTCGAGTCGGAGAAGGCTTTGGCCAAAGCGAGCACTGCCGTGCCAACGCCCTGTTGAGAGTTCGCGATCCGGCAATCGATTGCGATACGGAGTTTACGGTTCGTTTGCATTGAGTGGCAGATCCCCCCAGACCAAGTCTATATGATAGTAGCGCTCTGGCCGGATCATGAAGTCTGCATGCACTGGAATTTAGACGCGACGCCGGGTACTCGGTATGTCGGTCAGAACTGGCAACGATTCAGAAGAGACTCTGTCGAGATCTTCCGAACCTGCCAATATTTCCAACCCATGTCGAGATTCCCGCTGCGCACGACTCCAACGACAACCTGCCCGGTGCCTTGGTCAACCTGATCGTAGGCAGCACGCCATCCCGGAGTTGCTCAACCGACGCATCACTGCAACCGACCTCGCCGCCGTGCTGCGCCTATTTCTCGACGATACTCCATCCGTCGAGAACCCTACCGAGACCCGTGCCAAACTGCGGCCCTCACCCGCTGGAGCCCCCACTCGTCGCGTCTGCGACGCCGTTGAATCCCTCCGTAGTCCAAGTCTGCCGTAGTTGATCTACCGTTCAGAGTATGGCGTATTCAGCACTGGGTACTACTTGCTTCCCCAAACAATAATGCAATTCTTTGGATGCGTCAGCGGTTCTTCTGGAAGTTTTTTCGCGCCTAACCGCGAGCATAACTCATCAGAAGTCAATTGTCGAAACTCTGCGGGTGCGATGCTGTTGTAAGTGATGTAGCCCCGCTGGCTCAGCTTCAACGCCTTAGCAAAGTAGATCTCTTGGACCTCGCGGGATAGTTCCGTGTACGCATAGTTGCTCAACGCTAAATCGTAATGCTGAGGCGACAACTCATTCATTGTCAGGAAGCGCAACGTGCAACGCAACGGAAACTTGCTGAGAAATTCACCGGCAAGATTGAGCACGGGCTTCAAGTCTACAAGCGTGTATGACTTGATCTGAAAAAGGGAGTCGAGAATCCTGCATTGTCCCCCATAGCCCACACCAATTTCTATGACATCGGCTCCGTCAAGACTGCCAAATAGCCCTTCAACATCGTCAGCAACTTTAAGATACCGTAATGTAGTCGGCGAGATCGTTAATCCGGAATCGAGGCGCATCGTTGCGGGATTTCCGATGGTGTCGTTCTTCGTTGCTTCCTCTATGTTTCGATTAGCACGTCCGGTAGCCGACAATAGGCTCAAATACTCCCGCCCCTGCTCTTCGGAGACATGCTCGAGGATCGTCGTGTAGGCAGGGTTTCTGCGAAAATTGGCAAACACTTTGGAGTCCAGAGACCCCATCCGGCACACGTCGAGATAGTCCCCATCTCCATCGGAAATACTCCTGGCGTACGAGGGCAGACGTCCGGGTGTACTCCGAAGTAAGTTGTGCAAGAGGTTCCGGATAATAGCAGCTATGGTCATCTAATGCTCAACCCACCCTTCCATTTTGGATTCACGACACATACTATTCGATTATATCAGAAGTTATCAGAAAGTTAACACTACGCGAGAATCCAGTCTGGCGGCAACAGGTCAGGGAAATAGCTATCCGGCTTGAGGTACCAATATTTGGGTGAGAAGACTATTTTTTCGGGATGGGGATTCAACCAGGCAGCCCACCAGGATAATGTGCTATTGGCGATAATATGACCGCGACAGGATGACATGAGCCGGAGATCCTCATGGGCAGCAAATGAATCATTGTGGTCCACGAACACAATGTGCGCTTCGCGCGACAAATTCTGCCTGGCAAAGGCAATATCGTCGGAGAATACAAAGAAGGTGGGCTCTGCGAATCGTTCCTTGAAATAGTGAATTCCCTGGAGGTAATAACTGATTGGCAAAGCTCGATTGCCTTCTGCCGCCAAGGTGTAATCACCACGCCGGATATGAAGAGAAATTGGGTGTTCTGCCGAATGAATCTGTTGTAAGAGTTCCAGATTCCGACCCCTTGCCGGTTCGCGGAACGCAAGTTCAGCCCGCAACTCATCTGCAAGTTCATCCGCATAGCGGTAAGCCTGCCAAAACCCGACGAGATAAACGGTGTGGATATCCTTTTCAATGGGAAGATACTGATGGAATCTGAAGCGCTGCGTGGCCGCTTCCGTGATCACCTGAGTTCCTGACATGCGCTTCAGGAACGTCAGGACGGGACTCAGGCTGGCTCTCTGCGCGAGGATGATGCGGTCGTATGCAGTGAATTCACGACAGGGCGACCTGATAGAGAAGTGTGACAGCAAAAAAGGTCTTGGATGTCCGTGAGACATGGCTTTTCGGGGAGGGTCGACGGCCACCTCCATCTCTGCTCCGTAGCGTCTAGCGTAATAACGGCCCGCCGCATATTGAGAGAGCTGGTTTCCCAAACCGCTGATTTGCCTCACTACAATCCGCACCTGATCCCCTACCGGATCACTCTGCCGATCACGGTTCCTGATTCGTAAGTTCCGTCACGTCCGGCATATCCTTGGTAAACTCGAACAGCCCACAGGCGAGTTCGCTTTCGGGCATAGCCAGAGGATACTGGTTCTCGTAAAAGCACCCGTCGTCTCCCACAAATGAGAACGAATCCTGGGCGCGTAACCCCTCTCACGCAGAGCCGGCAATCACCACGACCACCGATCGAGCCTATTTTGATTAGGCATGATCATCACATATAATACAGAGTATGTATAGTTGTGTCCAACCAGCGAATCATACGTCGGCAGCATCGCAGTATCCGATCGGCGTCATTATCCCGACGTATAACCGGTCCGAGGTTCTCCTCTCCTGTCTCCGCCATCTGGAACGGCAGACTACGGCAGACTTCGAAGTGGTTATAGTGGACGATGGGTCGACGGACTCCACGCCCAAGCTGCTGGAAGAATATCAGCGTCGAACCCCTCTGCATCTTCGCTGTATCCGTCAGGACAACGGCGGACGTTCTCGCGCTCGGAATTTCGCTATATCTGCGCTTCAAGCGCCCATCTGCCTGATGATTGGGAATGATATTTTTGCTTCGCCGGACCTTATCTCCAAACATCTGGAGTTGCACCGGCAGAGGCCCGGGATACATGTGGCCGGCGTGGGATTGACGCGCTGGAGCGAATCCGGACAGGTGGTCACGAAATTCATGTGCTGGCTCGTTGAAAGCGGAGTCCAGTTTTCCTACAATGACCTGTTGCGCGGAGTCGCTCCCAATTGGAAACACTTCTACACAAGCAATCTCTCTCTGAAAACGCAACTGCTCAAGGAAAACCCGTTCAACGAATCCTTTACCAGATACGGTATGGAGGATATCGAACTCGGATATCGTCTTGAGCAGCAGCGCAATCTTGAGCTTGTGTTTCTTCCCGACGCGCTCGCTCATCATCTTCACCCCACCGACTTCCGGCAGGCGTGCGCGAGAGCGTACGATGCTGGCTCGTCCTCGCGAGTATTTCATGAGATGTGGCCGGATTCTGCACCACCAGTCAGAAATTCGCCGCTCCGCCGCGGCCTTCGATATCTCATGGTGAGGACTTCGTGGCTTCTCCCTCCCCTCACTACTCTCGCCGATATTGTCACCAGAGCCTGGTGCCCAAATCCGCTTATGCGTGTCGCGCTCAGGTATTACGGCGTTCTCGGATATCAAAGTGCTGCATCGCCCGATCAGAAATCCAGTACTATTTTGTCATAGAGCGCTCACAAAGTACTCTAGCGGCTTTTGAACGAGGATTAGGGACATATGTAATGAGCTAAATTGTTGGCCAGTATCGGCTCTGAGCTATGTAAACATGACATAACCGGACGGTTAGGTGCTGAAAATGGTGATTTCATTCAATAGGGCCAATCACGCTTTAATTCATCCGTTGACGCTTTTCATCTCTGTGTGGGCATTGTGCTTTCTATTGTACGCAATGCACCTGAGCGGACTGCTGGTGTTCAAAACGGACGAGGTGGGCAGGATGGTGTGGTGGATCATCGCCCCATTCGCCGTAGCGAACGTAATATTTAACATCTTTTATGCGATCTCCCACAAGATGCCATCCCGCGTCAGCGGCAAGGATATTGACGACGAAGCATATCTAAATAGGGTCGAACGTAATCTTGATTGGTGGTTCAGATGCTGGATCGCTCTCACGGTAGTTGAGGTGGTCTACAGCGGAGGTTTCCCAATTGTATGGCTACTTTTGGGAAGCTCGAAGACTTATAACGTATTTGGACTTCCTTTCATTCATGTTTTCGTTTCATCGCTGTTGTCTGTATTGGCTCTCGCCAAGTTGGGACTGTATCTTCTTCGCGGCGATCGACGCCGCCTTTTCATTCCCATTTTTCAGTTGCTATGGTCGATAGTCATCGTTTCCCGCGGCGTGATGATTATTGCGCTGGTTCAGGGTGTCGTATTGTGGATCTGCTTAAAAGAAATAAATCCCAAAATGCTCCTTCGGAGTGCAGTCATCTTCATTGCGGCGGTTTTCTTGTTTGGGTATGTCGGAGACGCCCGGTCGGGAGATTCAGATTTCAGAGGATTGGCCGTCCCGACTGCAAACTATCCAGACTGGCTGCCTTCGGGGGTGCTCTGGGGCTATGTGTATATCACTAGCCCGCTTGGAAACTTGGTAAATACGAGTTTCACCTCTAAGCCATCCTACGATGTCCTTTTCCCGCACACCATCTATGGTCTTTTTCCTAACCCCATAAAAGACGTAATATATGGCAAGGACTTCGGGCTCGAAAACAGGGGAGATATGGTCAATGAAAGCCTTGGTGTCAGCTCGGCCTACATCGGTCCGTATAGGGACAACGGATACACCGGCATCGCGTGCTTTAGCATACTGATCGGGATTATTTCCGCATATTTCTGGAAAAAGCGACGGATGCTCAGGGGCCAGCTTCTTTACTCCATTATAGCTGAATGTCTTGTGCTCACCGTTTTTTTTAATTTCCTATTCTATACTCCTTTTCTTGGACAATTCATTTGGATTTATCTGTTATTCACTCGAAAGACATTTCGCATATTTCCAAGAGTGAATAGGCTACCCACATCTGTCATCCCGACTGAACCCGCTACCGCCTTTCAGCCAGACCCATACCGGGAGATTTCACATGATTGAGAGGAAAGGGGCTGAATGCGGTTATGATGCCATTAACATCCTTGCCGTGATCGTCCTCTATAAGATGCGGCCTAGCGAGTCAGTGGCCTTTAGGTCGCTTCAGGTTGCGATATCCGCACTCCATTTGCGACAAGACGGAATTCGGGTATTGCTATATGACAATACTCCAGGCGGATGCGATCCCGGTCCTTTGCCTGCGGGCGTACGGTATGAAGCAGCAGAGCAAAACCAGGGCATCGCCGCTGCTTACAACTGTGCCCTGGCGATTGCCCTAGGAGCAAACTATACCTGGCTGCTGACCTTGGACCAGGATACGACACTCCCAGCCGATTATCTCTCGCGCATGAGCAAGATTGTGCTTGAAATCGAGTCAGACAATAGAGTCGCTGCAATTGTGCCTCGACTCTTGGATGCGGGCAGGTCTTTGTCTCCACTATTCTTCAGATTCTTGGGGGTGAGCTATTTGTCCCATAGTTTTGAGGGCATCCCCAGTCGAGAAACATATGCGCTTAATTCAGCGTCCCTTTTCCGCGTGAGTGCGCTAAAGCAGATTGGCGGCTTCAATCCCTACTTCTGGCTGGATTTCCTGGATACATATGTATACAGGCAGTTCCACCTGCACGGGAGGAATGTCTACGTGGCGGGAGATATTCAAGTAGAACACGAGCTATCGCTCCACGGAGGGGAACTCAGGCCGGATCGCTTCCGGAATTATCTGCAGGCAGAGTCTGCGTTCTGCGATCTGTATAGGGGAAACATTCGGGGCCTTGCACTTACGGTGCGACTTTTCGGTCGTATCTGGCGGCATCAGACGCGGGGAGTCAACGCTGCGATCCGACAACTGACAAGGAATGCGCTGCAGAAGAGAGTCTTCCAATCGAGGAAGCGCCGGATCCAGGATTGGAAAAGCGAAATGGAACAGCGAATGATGTGTTTCTCGGGCGCAAGAAAGGGTCGTGATCTTTCTGAGAAACGCCCATCCATCTCTGTTTGCATGGCTGCATACAACGGCGAGCGGTATATTACGGCGCAGTTGCTGTCGATTCTGAGCCAGCTTGCGGCAGAAGATGAAGTCATTGTGGTAGATGACGCCTCCATAGACGGGACGAGAGAGCGTGTGCGGTCCTTGCAGGACGGCAGAATTCGTCTCATTGAACACAGCAGGAACATGGGAGTATCGCGTACCTTCGAGGATGCTATTCGCGGTGCATCCGGAATGATTCTTTTTCTGAGCGATCAGGATGATCTGTGGGTTGCAGATAAGGTCTCAACAATTCTTCAGAAGTTCCAGGACGATCCAAGTGTAACACTGGTTGCAAGTGATGCTGCTCCGATTGATCAAGGTGGCAATTTAATATCGGAGTCGTACTTCGCCGGTAGAGGTAACTTCAGCCCAGGGCTCTTCGCTAATTTGATCCGCAACCACTATATTGGTTGTACGCTTGCCTTTCGAGCCAGTTTAGGTTCCGAGTTTCTGCCTCTTCCACATCGATTCGACATACTCCATGACATCTGGATTGGCGTCAGGAATTCTCTCGCGCGTGGTCAAGCAGTATATATTGATAGACCTCTTATCATGTACAGGAGGCATCCAGACACTGTGACCGGCAGGAAAGGCCTGACCCTCTCTCACAGAATCCGAGTACGGCTACATCTGCTGCTTGCCCTTGCAGAGTTCTCTATTAGCAAGAAAATCAAGGTGTAATGCCCTGCTAATTGAGACAGATGAGGCGGGTTTATTGATCTTTGCATAATTTAGTTACAGTAGAAATCACGTTCTATGCCCTGAGCGGTGCGCAGTGCGGTGAGTGAACTGTATGCCGCTTGCGCACACAAATCCTCAGCGTTTGCCGCCTTCCGCGCCGAAGCTTATTGAGGTCAGCAAGAGATAGTGGCGATCATTGCGGCAGTATTGGAGGAACCGTGGCCGTGGCCGTGAAGGATGCGTACAATGAGTATTGAATGCAACAAGATGCCGCGATGCTGAACGTGACCAAGATACACTTCCCAAAATGGCAAAGTCAGTTCGATGTTGCATATCAGAGAGCCGGCTGCTTTCGATGACATGCTGTTGAGGTTCGATTATGAGTGAGCGGCGTTACCAATATGATGTAACGGCATCAATCGTTGCATACAATACAAATCCCGTGGAGTTAGAGCAAGCGATCCATTGCTTTCTGGATAGCTCGCTACTTACTAAAATAGTGATCGTGGACAATTCGCCCACCGACGAACTTGGTTCCCTCTGTCGTGCCTTGGGGACGGAGTATCTTTATACTGGAAAGAATCTTGGGTTTGGCGCTGCACATAATATTGCGTTCAAGAAGTATTCGACTTCCAAGTATCATCTGGTCTTGAATCCAGATGTTCAGTTCGGGCACAAAGTTCTAGAGGAATTGGTCGCTTTTCTTGAGCTGAATGAATCCGTGGGCCTCGTGATGCCTCGGGTGGTGTATCCAAGCGGTTCTCCACAGAACCTTTGCAAAAGACTTCCTGTCCCGTTCGATATCATAGCCAGGCGGCTATTTCCGGGCTTTTTACAAAGTTTATTTCGTAGACGCATGTCTGCTTTTGAACTTCGTGACATGGACATGAACAAAATGCTATCGGTACCATATCTATCCGGATGTTTTATGTTGCTCAGAAGGAAGGCTCTGCTAGAAGCTGGACTTTTTGACGAGCGATATTTTATGTACTTTGAAGATCTTGATCTTACGCGACGCATTCATGAATGTTATGACACAGTTTACTATCCGCGCACGTCTATTATTCATAGACATGAAAAGGGATCATACAAAAGTGTATGGCTACTGTTCTGCGGCATTCAGTCGGGCATCCGGTATTTTGGCAAATGGGGGTGGGTGTGGGATCGACAACGCGACGTAATTAATAGTACAATCGGTCCTCTGGAAAATCTCATCGGTGTGCCAGACCGTTAAACTGCCAAGTCTCGACACATCCTTTACGTTTTGTCTTGGGCTCTATAGCCACCTACCTCTGCTATCCGTAAGGCTTGCATCGCGCATCGTTGCCTATGCATGTCCCGATTGAGAGAATAATGTCCGAAACATGGTTATTTCGGAGGATTTACGATCATAACATCTCGTATCAAGTATCGAACATTTGGTAGCAGTAACATTAGGATATCTGAGGTCGGGCTGGGTTGTGCCAGTGCATGGGGACAACCTTGGTTCGATGAAAAAATCGCTATCGCGATTGTTCGACGTGCGATTGAGCTGGGGGTAACCGTATTCGACACCGGCCCAAGCTATTCACGTGGAAATGCCGAGCCGCGATTAGCTAAGGCGATTAGAGGCGTCGAAGCTGACAATCTCTTGATTTCCACGAAGGTTGGCACTCATATTGGACCCAATAATAAATTGCATCACGATATGGGGCGGCAGGCGATATTGAAGAGCGTAGAGGCTAGCAGGCGTCGACTAGGTTTAGACTCAATTCCGCTGCTTTACCTGCATGGACCACGCAAGAACGAGCTAAACTGCCAACTTATAGATACACTGACGGAGTTACGTAATCGGGGGTGGGTACGCTGGCTTGGTGTTAATAGCTTTGACACGGAAGTATTGGAAGTTCTAGCGGATCTGCCAATTATCGACGTTGTGATGCTCGACTACAATGTGCTCAGAGCGAGCCGTGAAACACTGATTGCAAAATTGGCTCAATCAGGGAAATTCATCGTAGCTGGAGCTGCAATAGCAAATAATCTCTATGCTTCAGGATTTCTATGGCCCAAAAGCAAGGCGGACGTATGGTACTTATTGCGAGCGCTTAAGAATTACCGCGGAGATTATCTGCGTGCTCGGAAATATGCATCTTTGGGAACTTGTGGAGGAAGTACGCAAGCCCAAGTCGCACTAGCGTTTGTGTTATCCAATGAACAAGTTGGTACTGCAATGTTTAGCACAACACGTCTTCAGCACCTAGAAGAAAATCTAGCGGCCTGCAAGTTAGTATTGCCAGATCTGCTAGTTGAGCAGATTCGATCGTTGTAGCCTTCTTCGCTGAAGCATGGTACCATCGTTGATCATAATCGGTAAATGCATGATGAAACGCTTATTTGACATCATCTCGTGCAGTATACTGCTGATCGTGTTTGCCGTCCCGATGGTTTTGATTGCCGTGGCAGTCAAGCTTACATCCAAGGGACCTGTTCTGTACTGGTCCGATCGAGTAGGTCGTGGGAATAGCATTTTTAGGATGCCGAAGTTCCGCAGCATGCGAATCAATACACCCCAGGTTGCGACGCACCTGCTTTCAGATCCTGTCACCTACCTCACGCCAATCGGGGGCTTCCTTCGCCGCAGCAGCCTCGATGAGCTGCCGCAATTCTTTTCCATCCTTTGCGGCAACCTAAGCCTCGTAGGCCCGCGGCCGGCACTGTTCAATCAGGATGATCTGGTGGCGCTCCGGACCGAGCGAGGTACTCATGTGCTGGTGCCTGGACTGACAGGCTGGGCGCAAATAAACGGACGAGATGAATTGCCGATACCGATCAAGGTTCAGTTCGACTATGAATATCTGCAGCGACGATCTATCAAATTCGATCTTTATATTATTATCAAGACGGTAGTCAAGGTTGTACGCGCCGATGGCATACAGCATTGAGAGACAATTCTACTGTCGAGCCTGTGCTGGCAATTCATAGAGCCGGGTATCCTCGAAAGCCGGCTTGAATTCTAGAAGCTGACCTTGCGCTGAGGGAACCAGGTGAGTTGGATGCTGGTAGTGGTCACGGTCTGTTGCCGGGATAAATAGATGGGGGCCTTCCAGCGCTCATAGGCGAAGTTGCCGTTGACCTCGAAGTCCTTACCGATTCGTTTGACTACTTGAAAACTGATGTCGTTCAAGGTGGTGCCGCCGGGGATAAAGTCCCTGGCGGCTTTTTGATTTCGTACGCCTACTTGGAGCCACTCGTTGCCGCTCAGGTGATATGTGATCCAGCCCTGGCCACCCTTGTCCGGTGGCGGCGCCTTCCACGTCTGCTCGACCTGAGCCGCGGTGGGCATCTGCATCTTCTGCCAGGGATGCTGGACGGCATTCGTCTGAGCAAGCGATGGAAATAAGCCAAGTGCTAATGCGGCAATGATTGTCTTCAAATACACAGATGATTCCTCCGGGTGCGATTGGCCGTCAATTGACACTCCTCGACTATACCACTACCACTGTTTTGGGCTAA